>Ga0209467_1000049_pt1 | contig 233834 bp, 214 predicted proteins | sample Higcelwee11metaG_FD_187175 | JGI IMG/M metagenome (GOLD analysis project Ga0209467, IMG submission 187175) | Freshwater pond sediment microbial communities from the University of Edinburgh, under environmental carbon perturbations - High... | ecosystem: Environmental > Aquatic > Freshwater >...
TTGCCTTGATTTCTCATCAGAGAATTAAAACAGTTGAAAAAGAGCTTAACAACCGACCGAGAAAAACACTTGGTTTTCTAACGCCTTTAGAAGTTTATAATAATTGCGCTTAGTCATTGAATGCAGGCTCAATTAAATCTGATTCTGTAACATATTCGTTAGATGAATTATCTGAAATCGATAACTTCTTTGGCAAAACCGAATCAATTGAATTTATACAATTTGCATTAAATGAAAACGGCTTGATGTTTAATATTGTAATTCAATGTAATAATAACGGGAACAACTCAAATGGTAATTTGCGTGTTATGCTTGGCGCTAAAGAGAACAATAATGCAGCTGAAATGCTGATTATGAAAGAACTTAATCTGATAGATATAAAGGATATAATAAAAAATTCAATTCAGGTTGATCCTATTTTTCAAAGCAGAACATTCAATTATAAAGACAAATCAATATTTGTATTAATGCCTTTCGTTGAAAAATGGTCAAATCGTTTATGGTCATTATTACAAGAAATTGCAGATCATAATCATTATGAATGTAAACGCGCTGATAATCTATATGGGCACGATGTTCTTGAGGATATTTGGATATCAATTAATTCAGCATCTCATATAATAGCTGATATGAGTGGTAAAAATCCAAATGTAATGTATGAAATTGGTATTGCTCATACGTTGGGCAAAAAAACTATTCTATTGTCACAAGATGAAGACTCAATTCCTTTTGATTTTAAAAGATTTCGAATACTTTTATATGAAGACAATACAGATGGGTTTTCCAAAATAAAGAATGAATTACCCAATTATTTATTAGGCAAGGTCACATAACAGCGGCTATAGCGCTGCGCCGCCGCTTTCGCGTCGTGCACGGCCTGCGGCACATTTCGCTTCGCGAAACGTCGCATAGCCGCTTACGTTATGCGCAATTATAAAAAATCATTGTAATTAAATATACAATAAGACTAAATGCAATCTGAATTTTAATTTGAGGAACGATGCATGAAAAATACTTATATCATAACTTATGATATTCCTGATGGGGAGGATTATCCCGCCTTGTATGAATATTTTAAATCTCATGGGACTTGGGCGCATGTAGCTGAGTCTGTTTGGGCTATAAAAACTGAGAAATCTGCTGAAACAATTCGGGAAGAGGTTTTAGGAAAAGTTTCAAGCACTAGTACCGTCTTTGTCATAAAATCTGGTGTTGAAGCGGCATGGAGTAATGTTGTTTGCCGTAATCAATGGCTACTAGATAATTTGTGAGGACATATATATGCATAATGAAATAAGAGAAACTGATTCCACGAATAATGTCGGTGCAATTAAATCAGCTAGTGAACCTAGAGAAGCTTCAAAAGTTCAAATTAAAAGAGGGGTTGTTGACTCTTTAATTATTTATGAAGTAAGCGAAAGTGAATTGAAGATTATTGAAAGAGGTGCTCCTCAGGGAATATATATGAATATATTTTTATTTTTTGTTTCTATGTCATTTTCATTTCTAATAGTGTTGCTTACTGTAGATTTTCAAGACAAAGAATTTATTAAATATATATTTTTATTTCTGACAATCTGTGGTTGTATTACAAGCATTGTTTTTATAATTTTATGGTTAGCTAATAAAAATGAATTTAAAACAACAATTTGTACTATAAAAAACAGAATTAAATTGTAATATTTTTTATAACTACACATAACTGAGAGGTGACGCGGCGCTCTGTACTCGTGAACTCCGCGTGGTGCTCGGCCTTCGGCACATTTTGTTTTGCACCTGCCTGCGGCTTTGATCGGCGCAAAACAAAACTTCGTTTAGCCAAGGAATATTAGACGACATAACAGTACGTAGACTAGCACTTCCGTGGGCATGATCTAAAAACAAAAAAGGAAAACAAGTTTTAATAACATGAAGAACATAAGAAAATACGGAAAAGAGCCTTTTCAAATTGCTGTAATTCATGGAGGGCCAGGTGCTCTTGGAGAAATGGCTCCAGTTGCTAAAGAGTTATCCAAATTATATGGTGTTTTAGAACCATTTCAAACTGAGATTTCTATAGATGGTCAAATTCAAGAATTAAAAGATCTTTTGGAAACATATGGCAGTCTTCCATTTACATTAATTGGTCATTCTTGGGGAGCATGGCTAGCTTACATATTTGCATCACAATATCCTGAATTTGTTAAAAAATTAATTCTAATTAGTAGTGGTCCTTTCGAGGATAAATATGTTTCGTCAATGGAAGAAACTCGGTTAAACCGTTTTACTGATGAAGAAAAAAATCGTATAAACGATTTAATGAAATGTTTAAAAGATTCTAACATTGATGATAAAAAAGATATTTGGTCAGAGTTTGGTAGTTTAATGTCAAAAGTTGATAATTATAGCCCGATTTATGTTGAAAATGATAGTATTCAATCGGATGTTTTTTTTGGAAATGTAATAAATGAAGCAATGATATTAAGGAAAAATGGACAATTGTTAGATTTGGGTCACAAAATTAAATGTCCAGTAGTTGCAATCCATGGAGATTATGATCCTCATCCTTATTTAGGAGTTCAGGCTCCATTATCTAATGTATTGCAAACATTTCAGTTTTTTTTATTAGAAAAATGTGGTCACGATCCTTGGAGTGAATTATATGCAAAAGATGAATTTTATCGAATACTAAAAAATGAATTAAACTAAATTGGAGTAACTACAAGAAGCCGACCAACTAACCATCCGTGGTTCAGATGTCGTAAGGGCAAGTTTAATACTGTGAGCGACCTGTTCCGACGTCTAACATTCCGTTAATGCTCCGCGCGGTGCTTGGCCTGCGCCACATTGCGGCGATGAGGATGCCGCAATGTCATTTACAACCGTAAATTGTCTTCAATTGCTTTTTCTAATAATTTAAGATGTTTCATATTAACAAAAATCTCAAGGGTCTACTCTCTAAAAGTAATTCAAAATGAATGGCCAATTAAAATATAAACATATACTTGAGAATATACTTGACAGTTGAAAAATATTGAGTATAATTTTACCATCTCGGAGGATAATCATGCCGCAAATTTCATTATATATCGATAGTGATACCTTAAAAAAAGTCGAAAAAGCCGCTACCCGGGAACACTTATCTATCTCGAAATGGGTTGGTAATAAAATAAAAAGTGCAATAACAGATGAGTATCCTAATGGTTATTTTGACCTATTTGGTGCTATGAATGACAAGTCATTTAAAATTGATGAGCTTTCATTTATTCAAGATAGTAAAAGAGAGATGCTGTAATGTATTATCTTGATACCAATATTTGTGTCTATTTTCTAAATGGAAAATATCCTCAAGTAATGGAAAAGATTAAAAAAATAAATCCGATTGAGATTAAAATTGCATCGATAGTTAAGGCAGAATTGCTTTATGGAGCAGAAAAAAGTCAAAATACAGAAACGAACAAGAACTTAATAATTAAATTCTTAGAACCATTTGAAATCAAAGATTTTAATGATAAATGTACTATAGAATATTCAAAAATAAGATCTGTTCTTGAATTAAAAGGAACTACTATTGGTCCTAACGACTATATTATAGCTTCAACAGTATTATCAAATGATGGAATATTAATTACAAATAATGTTGATGAATTTAAGCGGATTAAGAATTTAAGAATCGAAAACTGGACAAAATAACCCAAAAATAGACAACTTAGTGTTGACGTTTCCTTTCTTAGCGGCAGCTTCTTATTGCTTCCTCGCAGTTTAAATTTCATTTGCCTTCTTTCTACTCTTGGTTTCTTTGTCAACTATACGCTCTGGCGTAGGATCTGTTTGGAGTATGTCAAAATGAAAATCACTGTTTTTAACGGAAGTCCACGCGCGGAAAAGGGAAATACTCATTTTATGGTTAAAGCCTTTCTTGAGGGTGCTGAGAAAGCCGGGGCGGTTACCAATAATATCTTTCTTTCAAAAAAGAAAATTAATCCGTGTTTGGGCTGTTTTTCATGCTGGCTTAAAATGCCCGGTATTTGCGTTTTCAAAGATGACATGCCGTCGCTTCTTTCTGAAGTTCTTTCTTCTGATATAATTGTCTTCGCGTTTCCTCTTTATGTTGATAATGTAAGCGGGCAGATGAAAACCTTCATGGACAGACTGATGACGCTTGCCGATCCGCGTATAACGAAAGACGAAAATGGTGAGTCGCGTCATCAGAAACGGTACGATCAGCCTTCACCGGGTGTTGTAGTAATTTCAAACTGCGGTTTTCCCGAGTATTCTCACTTTCAGGTTGTCAGTCTGCTTTTTAAACGCTTCGCGCGCAATCTTCATTCTAAGGTGCTCGGCGAAATTTACAGAACAGAAGGAGAACTTCTTTGCCATAAAAGGCTTCTTCTTAAACCGATTCAGTTCTCGTACAAAAAACTTCTATTAAAATGCGGCGAAGAGATCGTTAAAAATTTAAAGCTGTCGGAGAAAACAAAGAAAGCTCTTGAGAAACAGCTTGTTCCCAAGGATTTCTATGTTAAAGAAGCGAATAAATATATTCAGAAAAGAATAAAAGAAACACAAACTAAATGATTGTTGTTTTAGTTAGTCTTTCTTCCGTATTTTAAATAGAAACGCAAAGTCTGAAAAATTATAAGACTTGCAAATAGAGTGCTGTAAGTAATTAAAGCGATTCTAAAATCCGCGAGAAAAAGTGAAACAATTACTACAAAATCCCTGGTATCAACCATCCCAAAACTGTATTTTTTGCTGAAAACGATTTCGGGCTTTCTCTTAACACTTATAAATAATTTTTTAGTATCACTGATATAACCGCTCATTACATTTGAGAAAATTGAAAGCAAGCCAAGCAATAGAAATATTTCTTCATTATATTTTTTCCAGGCAAGGTATCCAAGTATGGCAAAAATAAAAAATTCTTTCAGTCTGTCCAGAAAACTGTCAAACCATCCGCCGAAAGGAGTGCCTCCGTTAACATAACGGGCAAGATCTCCGTCTGCTGCATCAAAAATAGCCCCAAGCCACCAAAGAGCTATTGAAAGAAATAAGTAATAAGGGATTTCAGGAAAAAAAAGAACAGTTCCACCGGCTATACAGAAAACAAATGATAAAAAACTGACAAAATTTGGAGACAAATGTAATTTATAACTTAGAGCTGCAAATAAATGACTGACCGGTCTCGTCATAAACGAGCCGAAAATTCCATCCGGATACTTTTGTAATAACTTAATTTCTCGGCAGATCCCATTTTTTTTCATTTTTATTCAGCTCTTCAGAATTAATAGTCAAACCAACATTTATCAAAAAGAGGCATATATGTCAAACTTAATATGCTGTATAATGATAACACTTTTGTGAATTTAATGAATCTGTTGTCATTTAAGATATATGCAAATAAAAAAAAATAGTATTACAGAAAATCGGAAGAAGATTTACAAGATGAGATTTTATCCAGAACTGCCTCTTTCGATGAATTAGCATAGCAGTAAAGACAGAAATGAGGACAAGTATCATAAGCGCCGATGTCGCGGCTTAAAACACATCCGCAGTTTTTTCTCTGTCCCCGGTCTTTAAGATAATTCTCTTCACGGAAAAGAGAAGGCCGGAGAAATTGGTGTAATTCTTTATCTTCGGAAATATTAAGAAGAAGTTCATCATCAATGCATCTGTTCGGCAAAATACCGAAAGCAGAGTAATCTAAAGAGTCGGCGCATGAAGCGATTTTAAAATCAGGATTTGTTTTTAAGAGTTCAGAAATTTCTGATGAAAGCATTTCTGCAAAATAAATTTTATCATCTTCTGTTGCCTGGTAGCTTTCTGGCGGCTTAGAAAATAAGTCTTTTCTTGAACTGAATGCTCGTCTAACTTTCCGGTATGATTCTATCTCAGCGAAGCTGAAAACCAGTTTGTTGGTAAACGGAATAATATTAGTTGCGATTGTCATTATCCGTTCGAGAAGTTCTTCGTATGAAGTAATATCTGTTTTAATGAGAGGATCAAAACGCCAGATGACTTTATCCCTTCCGATTCTATCAGATAAACGTTTGAAAGTGTTTAATCGTTCTAAGAGTCTAGGAATGCCTGGCTCGAGGTTTTCTTTTTCATAATCATTGAGAGTAAACTGAAAATAATACGAAATATTCCGGCTGTCAAAATAATCAAGTTTATCAATCAGCGGTTCGGGATTTTTGCTCCAGAAGACGATTGCTTTAACATTTTCGAGAGATATATATGAAATCTTTGAGCGGTCATAAGGATTTATTTTTGCAGTATATCCTTTTTCAAAACTGTTAATGAGCCAGTCAGAATAAAACGCCGGAATATCCGTTGCCCGGCTTGCCGAGATTATATACGGAGCTGTTATTTGTCCGAATTGTGGATGAATTATTTTGGGAAATTCCGCCTTACTTCTTTTATTTGTCATATAATGTGAGTTAAAAAAGAAATTGCTGTTAATAAAAAAACAAGCTTTTATTAAATGTTTTGCCGTTATTCACTAAATTAATGATAAAAGAAACGCTTTACAAATGCGGATTTGATTTTAGAATTAGAGAAAATACGATTTATCGCATTACACAAGGATTATATGAAATTTATCGAATTTAATTTTCACCCCGATATTCAGAAAGGAATTGATTCAGCCGGTTTTTCAGAAGCGACGCCGGTTCAGGAGCAGACATTTAAGCACACTCTCGCAGCAAAGGATATACTCGCCCAGTCGCAGACTGGTACAGGTAAAACAGCCGCGTTTTTACTTTCGGTTTTCCAGCTTTTTATGACAGATAAGATAAAAAGAAAAAAAGCTCTCATTCTTGTTCCAACACGCGAACTTGCCGTACAGATTGAGGAAGAGGCAAAGCTTCTTGGTAAATTTCTTCCGTACAAAATTGGAAGTTTTTACGGCGGCGTAGGTTACGCAAAACAAGAAATGCTACTACAGGATGGTGTTGATTTCTGCATAGCAACTCCCGGCAGACTCATTGATTTCTTGAAAAGCAAAAAGCTTTCAATTTCTGAATTCGGAGCGGCGATTGTGGATGAAGCAGACCGCATGTTTGATATGGGTTTTATTCCGGACATTCGTTTCATTCTAAAAAAAATGCCGCCTGCCGGAGAAAGGATCACTATGCTTTTCAGCGCGACGCTGAGTTCAAAAGTCCGTTCTCTCGCATGGGAATATATGTCTTCACCCGCAGAAATAGAAATATCTCCCGAATCGGTTACAGTTGATGCGATCGAACAGACGCTTTATCATGTCGGCGGCGATGAAAAGATGAAACTTTTACTTGGTATTTTGAAAAATGAAAAACCGGAAAGTGCGATAATTTTTTCTAATACAAAGAACAAGGTTGAAGAGATTTCTTTTCGTCTGAAGAACAACGGATTTGAAAATGAATTTATAATCGGAGATCTTCCCCAGAAAAAACGTCAGCGTATTATTGACGGAATTAAAGAAGGTAAAATCAAGTTTCTAGTTGCAACTGATGTAGCTGCACGCGGCCTTCATGTGGATGACCTTGATATTGTAATAAACTATGATCTTCCAGATGACTGCGAGAATTATGTTCATAGAATCGGCCGTACCGCGCGAGCAGGAAAGAAGGGAAGGGCAGTTGCTTTTGCCTGTGAGAAATTTGTATACAATCTTCCTGCAATTGAAAATTATCTCGGCAAAAAAATTCCAGCTGGAGTTATAGAAGACTCAATGCTTGCGGAAGATTCGAGTAAAGATATACGTATGCCGCGTGATGATAAGCGTCATAATATGCAGAAGCATCCATCTCATGATAGAGGAAGGGAAAAGTTCGCAAAAAAAACAAATGCCTCCCATTCGTCTTATGACAAACCTGTCCATAAAAAGCATACTGTATTTGAAAAGGATTCTGAAAGTAAAAAACAGTTCCCTTCTCAGGATAATTTTCAGAACAAAAGCAGACCAAAACCCCAGTTTAAAGGAAAGCCTAAAGGTTCTGTCGAGCAAAGGGTTGAATATTACCGTAAAAAGTACGGTGAGAACTTCAAGGTTTCAGAAGAACTAATCAAATCCGAAAAGAAGAAAAAATCACTTTTCGGAAAAATTCTCGGTATTTTTGGAATTAATAAATGAGCGGATGTTCCTGCAAAGACTGCGTAAGTGCTTGCCAGAATGATCCCGGAAGGCTAATTCCTTCGGATCTACCCAAAATTGCCGGAAAGCTTAATATATCTGTAAGTGAGCTTCTAGAAAATTATCTTGTTAAGAAAAAATATTCTCACAAAAATGTAACGGTAATAATTCCTGCTCCGGCAAAGCTCAAAGGAAAAAACCTTCTGTGCCAGCCGGGTAAAATTGCACCCGACTATTATGAAGAAGAAAAAGGCCGATGCATTTTTCTTTCTGAAGACGGTTTGTGTGCTGTACATGAAGTAAAACCTTATGAATGTTCGGCATATATGGGTTGTAAAAATACTTTTCTCGGAAGACCGTATAAAACTAAAACGGTAGAGGATTTTTTTATTTCCAAATGGCGCGGAGTAATGTTATCTTGACTTTCACGGCAAAACCGCAAGAATAAATAAGAAAAGAAATCAGGTTGGTCATTATGGATGTTAGATGCAAAAAATGCGGCAAAGTTCATTCGATTCCCGATGGATCTGTCGTAAACAAAAAAGTTCATTTTTTCTGTTCGGAATGTTCAAACAAAATTATAATTGATACAAGAAAAGAACTTATTTCCTTTAGAACCGCAAAAGAAGAAGCAGATAAACCTGTTTTTGAAGATATATTTAAAGGATTTAAATTCGGATTTATTCCATTAAATATTTCTCTGGGCGTATTTTACTTTTTTGCTGTTTTTGCTATAGTTCTTATAGGCGTTATAATATTTAGGAAAAACTTTTCATTTTTTATTTCACATCCGGGATTTTCTTTGTCGGCACTACTGACTGCCGGGTTGGGCTTGTTTTTTTCATATAATCTTCTTCTATATTTCTTTTCTAAAATTATTCTGTTTCGAAAAAATAATCCAAAAAAGAAGCATATTGACTTAAAAATTGTGACATATGATTTCAGGGATGATTTCTTTTCAATTTTTATAATATCAATAGGGCTTATAATTCTTGCCGGATTAGCCGGGTTGCCTGCTTACTTTCTTGGAAAAGCTTCTATGTTGTATTCGGCTGTTGCAGCGCCGTTTGTTTCAATTATTGTTTTTTTTGTTATTATATTTGTTGTTTTAAAAAATTTTGCTGCGGCGGCGATTGCATATGATTCATATTTGGTAAAGGAGTCTATTCGTTCGCTTATTAAGTTTTTTTACGGTGAATTCTTTAATATCCCTTTTTATCTTTTTATTATTGAAATAGTATTCGCATTCTTTTATTCAATTATCTTTAGTATAGCAGTAGTATCTTTATCTTCATCATATTCATTTTTCATGGCTCTTATTTCCGGATCATCTGTTTCGGATAATCCAATGGTTAATTTCTTTCTCAGGTTCGGTTCAGCTTCTTCGAATACTTCTCCTCTTGTGTCGTTTGGCGGGGCAATGTTTCTTTTAGTCGGTCTTGTTATTATTTCTGTATTTTTTTCTTCTATTATAAATGTCCGGCAGGCTCTTTTTACAGAGGCTGTTTTGATAATGAAAAAGAATCCGTCAAAATCGGTGAGCCGCAGACTCATTCTGATTTTCATTTTATTTCTGTTTCTTTTTCTAGCTGTTTTATGTGTTATTTTTACCGGATATATCATGACATCGTTTTCGGCATTGATGAACTTTTTGTCTGAAATTATTAAATAATTAACTGAAAATATGAAGAGTATCAAATAACGCATATAATAATGCCGCAATAGAACAGAAGATCACGGCATAATCGATTAATTTCATTGATGCAAAATCGGATTTTATTTCTCCAGTATAGTTTCTGGATTCAAGAGCCATTGCTGTTTCTTCCGAATGTCTGAAAGCAGCCGTGATCATAGAAATAGTAAGAGCTGACATAAATTTTGGCGATATAACCGCTGAACGGTTTCTTAACGCATTATACTTTTGATTCCATAAAGTAGAAAACATTTTAACGTTTAGTGCCGAAAGAGATATAATTGTGTTAATTCCAAAGTATTTCATAAATGGAAAAGGACTCAAAAAAAAAGAAACTGATTTTGACAATGAAAGCATATCCGTTGAGAGAATCATCAACAAACCGAGAAATGAAGAAACCATTATTTTTGCTGGAAGAATCCATGAAGAACTTAAGTTCAGTATAACGCCATTATGAAAAGATACAGCTTTTAGAATAAAAACAGATAATGAAAAAATAAAAACCGGAATCGAAAACCTGAGTGTCTTTATTCTAATTCCTTTTGAATAAAAAAATCCTGTAAGTGAACAGATGAAAATAAAAGGAAGAATTATATCCGAAGCGAAACATGCCGAAGAAAGTAGAAAAACCGAAATAATTTTTGCTCGTGCATCAATCTTCATTTCAAAGCCAGGTCATTTCTTTTAAACGTAATCTGTTTAGCGGACGTACTCCGAATTTACTTAAGCTTTCGCAAACTTCCTCAGGTTTTCCATCGACGGCTATTTTTCCTTTATTCATTACTATTATCCGGGTAGCATGTGCGGCAACTTTTTCCAGATCATGTGTAACAACGATTATGGTTTTTTTTCTTTTTCTGAGATCCATCATAAGACGCAGAACATAAACCGTACCTTCATAATCTAAATTTTCAAAAGGTTCATCAAAAATAATAATTGAAGAATCGTTAACAGCTGTTGAAGCTATCGCGAGTTTACGCTTTTCTCCGCCTGATAAAGTATACGGAAAAGCATTTTCAAAGCGGCTCATTACAAGAAGTTTGAGAATGCGTTTGGATTTATTTTGCGCTTCAATCTCACTTGCCCCGGCGTTCAGAGGTCCGAACATTACATCTTCAAGAACGGTCATTCCGATTATTTGTGCGTCGGGATTTTGAAAAACATATGAAATCTTTGAGCGTATTTCTGATGTCGAAATCTTATCCTTTCCGAAGAAAAAGATATTTCCTGAAGTTGGCTTATATAGTGAGTTTAAATGTTGAAGAAAAATAGATTTACCTGAACCGTTGCGGCCCGTAAATATGATAAATTCATCATCATAAATAGTGAGAGAAACATCCTTGAACGCGAAATTTCCGTCTTTGAATGCGTAGCTGAGTTTTTCTGTTCTAATAAGTTCAGTCATGATTAAGAAATTTATTGGAAAGTGTTTTGTCTATAATTACTGCAGCAGCAGCTTTTAATAAATCAGGAATTATAAAAGGAATTAAGCCAAAAGCTATTGCTTTATTGATCCCGAAAGAAGGAATCATCCACGCAATTCCAATAGCATAAACAATAGTAATAAAAATCAAAGAAGCACCAATTGAAGAAAAATAAAAATTGAATTTAATGTAATGTCTGAATAAAGATGCGAAAAAAGATGCCGGAATGTAAGCGATTAGAAATCCGCCAGTCGGACCAAGAAAATGCACAATTCCTGATTTTCCGCCTGAAAAAACAGGAAGACCAATGAGTCCTGCAAAAAGATATACGCAAATAGTTAAAAGCATCAGCCGAGGTTTTAGAAAAAGAGCAGCAAGCAGAATAAAAAAATTCTGAAGTACAATTGGAATGGGTCCTATTGGAAAGGAAATATAGGCTCCGGCAGTTATAAAAGCTACGAATACAGCACAGAAAGATGTTTCACGAATGGAGAAGAAAGTTTTCATTGTTTATGTGTTTTCCGAATGGGTCATTTTTCTCTGTTGAACATTTAAGTTACTTTCTGCTATTGTTGGATTTTCTTTAAGAAAAGCCAGAACTTCTCTGAGCGGAAATATTTGTCCCTTGTACAATGCAGTAAAAATCGAATTCATCATCTGGTAATCTTCTTCGGTGTCAACAGTGAGACGTAAACCTTCGATGAAACTTTGAACTTCAACGGAATGTCGTTCTACTGAGAATATTTCAGGATGTTCTTTAATATAAGGAGTTACGTGTTCATAGTGATAAGGTCTTTCTGCGTTTTCAAAAGCTTCCTTCAAAGCAGAAAATTTAATAATTTCGGTTCCGGTTCCAAGAGGAATATTGGAAATAGAGCAAAGATCCGCTTCTGATTCTGTTGCAATTTCAAGAGCCATTGAAGCATAATCTGGATCTGTGAGCGGATTGTCTGCAGTTATTCTGATTATAAAGTCACAGCCGAATTTAAGCGCTGCATTGTAATATCTTGACAGAACATTGTCTTCCGAACCCATGAAAGATTCTATGCCGAGAGCATTTGCCCTTTCGATTAGCGGTTTGCTTTCAGGCGAATCGGGTACAGCCAGAATTACATAATTTACGCCCTTAATTGCTTTAGCTCTTTCAATTACATGATCTATAAGAGGTTTTCCAGCCAGATCTTTCATGCATTTTCCGGAAAGGCGTTTAGAAGTCATTCTTGCTTGTATTATGGCGCAGTTTTGTTTTTTTATACGTTTGCAAACAACCAATTGATTTACCTTTAATTATAAAAAGAATACCATTCGTCGCAGATTGAGCAGTCCGGTACAGCAGGATACTCTTTTTTATAATTGTCTAAAAAATACTTAATTCTTTTATTCCATATCTCTCTGAGAGAAGTCTCCGAAATAGAATCGGCTGACTTGGGTTCAATATCCTGACGGCAAAAAGGAACCCGTCCATCAGCAAGAATAAAAAGATCACGCTGAAGATGCCAGCATGGAGTTCTTTCTATAGGAGAGAGATCGTAATATTTTCGGTCTTCAAGAAGCCCGAGATATGTATTCTGTTTCATTAAAATAATCTGAAAATCTTCTTTTTCCCAGAAGTCATAATACTTATCCAAAAATGTTTCAGTTTCATTTATTTTTTGAATCTGGACATATACCGATTCTTTACCAAGTATTTCTTTAAATTTTAGTACATTTTTGTATGCTGAATCAAAATTGGAAGAAGAATGAACTTTAGAATAAGTCTCTGAATCATATCCGTTTATTTCTGCGATTATTTTGATACGTTTGTCATTTTGTGAAGAAAGATAATCGAATAAAGCTTCATCCGAAAAAACGGCATCTGTTTCGATTATAAGCATTGAAAGATAAGGAGACTTTAATGCTATATCACATGCTTTAATAAAATCAGAATGATTGATGGGGTCTCCGCTTCCGGCAAAAGAAACGGCATATTCATGTGATAATTCATCTGCTGAAGAGATGATTTTTTCAAGAAGTGAAATCGGCATATCCTCGCGTTTATTCTTGAGAGCTGGTAATACTGAAGTTATGCTTGAAAAGTTGCGTTTTCCGGTCAGTTCAATTTCATAATAACTTGGGGCAATATAAAGTATTTCGGGATTATTTTCTATTAATTCTCTGATTTCGGAGTATGCTGGAATTTTATTGTTTGAAATCATTCTTTCCATGATTTCTTTGTCTCTTTTGTTTTTTGTGCGGAAAGATATTCTTTTATCACGCAGATCAGGAGCTTTGTAATATAATTCAACATCGAAATTGTTTATATTTTTCTTTATGACATCGGAAATCGGAAGTATTTTTTCATCGGTTTTCGGAAGCATTTTGACTAGTTCTGCTGAGAAAATTTCGCATGCAAGTCCGGAAGGGAGATTTTCGCTGTATGTAAATTCGGCGATATATTCTGTATGAATAGTCAGCATTTCACTTATGATTTCTGAATCTATAAAAGGAGAATCAGCGAATATTTTAATAATGTTGTCGGAAGAAGTTTCCTCAAATAGAGAAATCCACCCGTCATAATTATTTTTTGATCGTGTTATCAGTTTCTTATCTTTTATCGAAATAGAAAAATCTTCAGGGATAGAATAATAGATATCGCCGTCGAAGGAAGACCTGGATAGAGCTTCTTCAATTAATTCGTAGGTTTTTCTTCCGGCAATTATAATGTCGGTTTCTTTGATACCTTCATCAAAAAAAATAACGGCTGAGTTCTTCATTATAAAGTCTCTTTATAGTCTGGAAGAAATACATAAATAGAAGAAGTTGCTCTTCTCTGCTTTATCCATTTCTTAAACTGTTCTTCTCTTGACTGCATTGACATCATATTTGAAATATTATCTTCAATCTCCTCTAAAGGAGCGGTTCTTCTTCCCATATACTTGATTATATGATAGCCGAATGATGATTTAAATACCGGAGAAATTTCTCCGGGACTCCGCATCTGATATGCCTGATTAGCGAAATATGGGTCAAGTGATCCCAGAAAAACCCAGCCTATAGAACCGCCTTTGGAGGCTGATCCTGGATCTTTTGAGTGTCTTGCAGCAAGAGATTCAAAAGAAGCGCCTGAAACAATTTGTTTACGAATATCTTCAAGCTGGGTATTCGCGGCTTTCTCATCAGCAAAAGATGAAGAGCGTGGTATTATGAGAATATGTTTTACATTAACCTGAGTCATTGCAGGAGTATTCTTGTTTTTGCTGTACCATTCTTCTACATCTTTTCTTGTAGGTGGTGCAAAATCAACCGCAATACTCATTATCAACTCGGCAAGAATTTGCACTCTGAGCTGTTCCTTCCAGAAGTCATAAGGAATTTTTTCTCTTGCTTCAATAATTTTTTTGAAAGAGTCAAGATCCTTTGCTTTTGCTCTTTCCATTATTTTTTTGACTTCATTCTCGACTTTTTCATCGCTGACAAGAATTGTTTCTTCCTCTGCGATTTGTTCAAGAATTGCTTCATCAATTATTGCATCAATAATCTTGTTTCTTTCTTTTACTAAAGCTGCTCCTGAAAGATTTTTGCTTTTTTTTGCTATATCGAGACGTTTGTTTACTTCTGTTTCTGTTATTGCACGGCTTCTAGTGTTTATTGCTACTCTGTCAACAAGCGCATAAATTTTTTCGTTAGGGACGGAAAAGATTTCTTCATCTGAAAGATGAACTGATGATGTTTTTCTTTGAGAAGAACCGCATCCGAGAAATAGAATTAAAGTGAGGCATATAAAAAATCTGTTCATATTTGCTCCGACTGTTCTTTATTCTTAGTTTGTTTCTTTTTGTAAAGCATATATTCGATGCCGTCAACCATGGCCTGCCAGCTGGCTTCTATTATGTTTTCCGAAACACCTATGGTTGTCCATCTGTCTGAATGGTTTCCTTGTTCCATTAAAACTCGGACGGCAGAACCGGTTCCGGATTTGCTGTCCAGAACCCTCACTTTATAATCCGAAAGATGAACTTCTTCAATTTCTGGATAAAAAGAAATTAGGGCTTTTCTAAGTGCGCTATCAAGAGCGGCAATCGGACCGTTTCCATTTGCTGCGGTATGCGATGTTTCTCCATTTACTTCGATCTTGATTGAAGCTTCGCAAGCGGTAAAATTGCTGTCTTCTTTTTTTTCTGATATTATTCGAAAGCCTTTGAGAAGAAAAAATGGAGAATACTTTTTTTGAATTTCCTGAATAAAAAGTTCCAAAGAAGCTTCTGCGCTTTCAAACTGAAATCCCTGATCTTCAAGGTTTTTAACTTTAGAAATAATTTCTGATATAACATTCTCATTATCAGAAATTTCTATGCCGAGTTCTTTTGCCTTGAACAGAAAATTGCTTTTACCGGACTGGTCAGAAATTGTAACTTCACGTTTATTTCCAACAAGTTCAGGGGAAATATGTTCGTAGGTTTTTGAATCCTTGTTTACAGCAGAAACGTGAATTCCTGCTTTATGAGCAAAGGCATATCCGCCTACAAAAGGAAGAGATTCGTTGTGAGCTATATTAGCTGTTTCAGAAACGAAACGGCTGACTTCAGTAAGACGTTCGAGTTCTGCTGTACATTCTGCAGTATAATTCATTTTTAAAATAGCATTTGGAATGATTGAACACAGGTCTGCGTTTCCGCATCGCTCGCCAAGACCGTTTATAGTTCCCTGAACGCTTACAGCTCCGCCTTTAAGTGCTGAAAGTGAGTTTGCAACGGCAGTCCCGGAATCATTATGGCAATGAATTCCAAGTGGAATTGCGCATTCTTGAAAAACCTTTTTTGTAATTTCATATATTTCATCCGGTAGAATTCCGCCGTTAGTATCACATAAAACAGCCATATCTACTCCGGCACTTTTTGCTTTTAATATAGTTTTAATAGCGTAATCGGTATTATTCCGGTAACCGTCAAAGAAATGTTCGGCATCCATGAAAACGGTATATCCTTTATCTTTCATGTAAGCTATTGTGTCATAAATCAGATTGAGATTGTCTTCAAGGCTTATTCCAAGAGCTTTTGTAACGTGAAAATCCCATGTTTTTGCAAAAACAGAAAGAACATCCGCTTCAGAATTTATCATTGCCTGAACAAGAGGGTCTTCATCGCATTTAAGCTTATGACGCTTGGTTGAACTGAATGCAGCTATTTTTGAATGCCTGATATCGGCTTTTTTAATTTCTTCAAAAAATTGTGTGTCTTTGGGATTTGCACCGGGCCATCCGCCTTCAATATAATCTATCTTTAGTTTATCCAGTTCTCTTGCTATTCGAATTTTATCCTGAAGAGAAAAAGAAATTCCGACTCCCTGTGATCCGTCGCGAAGTGTCGTATCGTAAATAGTTATTTTCTTTTTTTCCATTAGTCCTCTGACTTCCTTTTCCGGTGTATAATTTTTAAATGCAAGTGTTTTTTCATTATAATCGGACTGACCGAATTCCTTAAAATGACATCAAACTGATTTGATAAAATATAAATTACATATTGAATTGATAATCTTATCTGATATTACTAAAATAAGAAAAGGGGATATTTTGGCGATAAAAAAAATGATTAAAAAGGAGGAACAAAATAGTAAAAGATGTTCCTCCTGTTGTGTCAGCTATTTGACAATACGTTGAAGAATTCGTCCCTGTTTAGGAGTTCTTAATATTTCTTTGTAATTTTTGGCGACATAGGAATAAAATTTATCATAATATATTTTGTGAATGTTTTCTCTCTTTCCGTCCTGAGGTTCCCAGTCAGTTTGATCCAGATTATCGGTATAATCAATTAGATAATCGGGAGGATTTGCAGTAAATTCTGATAAAAAGCGGGACCACATTGCCTCAGTTCCCTTATACTTCTGATCTTTCCACAGACGGGATCTGTCAAGAAATTCGCTAGGTGAAAAGAAGGAAGTTTTTGATCTTTTTCTTTTTGTTTCAAAATATATTTCATATCCTGTGTCCCAGACGAAAATCGTTTTATCTTCAGGAACTGTTTTTAGAATGGCTTCTCTCAGTTCATTGCGTCTTACTAAGTACTCTTTGTCATATGGATGAAGCCATGCATTAATATTAGTTAATACAGTACTGATTGACAGAAAAATAAGGATAACTGCTATAAATATTTTTTTCAGCTTTTCTTTTGAAACTTCCAAACCGAAAAGAAAAACGAAAACTAATCCGGGAATCATATATAAATTGTATCTGGGAACAGACTTGTTCATGATTAATTTTGATAAGACTGCGGTTATAAATGCTGCGATAATAAAAGCAAAATGTTCAGGTTTCAAAATGTTTCTGTTTTTTACGGCCTTAAAAACAGCATATATGGAAATTGCAAATAAAGGTAAAATCGACCACGTTATCCAAATCCCCCTGAAGAAATGAGCAATTCTGACATACCATGGTTTATAACTACCGTATATTGAACCCCAAATTATATTCCAAAAATACCAATCAGAAAGAGCATTATGAAAAGAGAAATATATAGCCATACTGATAATCGGAACTAAAAAACCGGCAAAAGCTATTGTAGAGTCTTTAAGAATGTTTTTAATACTCCGGCCATTATTAGCTATTGAAATGAAAGGAACCATTAAAGAGTAAAAAATAACATTAGTACTTATCATTGTTCCGCAGCAAACAAAAAAACCGAAAAAGAACCAGGACAATGGACTTGGCTTGAATTGATCCTTAACAAGAAAATAGAATGCGGTGAACATTGGAAGCATGAACGTCAATGGGATATTATGAGGCCAAAATCCTATATCTGATGTGGTTATAAAAACAAAAAGACAGCTATATAAAAGCCCTTTTCTAAATCCGTAAAGTTTTTCACAGCTTAAGTACACCATGAAAGAAGTAAAGAAATGTATTGCAATTCCGCATGATTTTATAGCAAAATAGAAATTATTATAACCGAATATTTTTGCAATCCAGTAAAATTCCAGATAACCGAATGGCGGATGACTGCAGCCGAAATCCTTGTAGAGAACTCCGCCGTCAAGCATGGTGCGGGCGAATTCCATATAATAATACAGATCTGCTCTCCAGATTGTTGAAGCGAACAAATAAGATAACTTAAATAAAGCTACTGTTAAGAATAATATTCCGAAAGCAATAATTCTTTGTTTTGTTATCATTTTATCTCCTGAAAATCCCCTGATTGATTTTTACCGGCAAAAAAATCTTTAACGCATGAAGCTATTCTTTTAACGTCTTCTTCACTGAGAGAATAGAAAAAAGGAAATCTGAGAAGACGCTCACTATCTGTTGTTGTGAATCTGTCTTCGCCGTGCATTGTTCCGCATCTAAGACCTTCCTCGGAAGAATGAAGCGGAAGATAATGAAAAACGCTGTATATATCATGCTTCTTTAAATAGCTGATTAAATCGCTTCTTTGCGGTTCATCCTTGGTTTTTATGTAAAACATGTGGGCATTATGAATACAATCTTCAGGTATTATGCCGAATTCAATCAATTGTGCGTCCGCAAGAGGCTGTAGTTCACATTTATATGTATCCCAGAGTTTAAGCCTTTTTGAAGTTATATTTTTTGCTTCCATAAGCTGTGGATATAGAAAAGCTGCATTTAGTTCGGAAGGCAGGTAAGATGATCCTATATCAACCCATCCATATTTATTGATTTCACCGCGGAAAAACTGAGAACGGTTTGTTCCTTTTTCACGGATAATTTCCGCACGTTTTACATACTGAGGATCATTGACTAAAAGAGCTCCTCCTTCTCCGCATTGAATATTTTTTGTTTCATGAAAGCTTAAGGTTCCGAATTGTCCAATAGTTCCCAGTTTGCGTCCTTTGTATTCGCTGAGCAGGGCCTGAGCTGCATCTTCAATAACAGGAATTCCGTATTTACGTGATATTGCCATTATTTTATCCATTTCGCATGAAACTCCTGCATAATGTACAACAACTATTGCTTTTGTTTTGTCGGTAATTGCAGACTCTATTAAATTTTCGTCGATATTCATAGTGTCGGGACGTATATCAACAAAGATAAGTTTAGCACCGCGAATTGAAAAAGCACTTGCAGTAGACGTAAAAGTAAATGATGGAAGTATAACTTCGTCTCCATTGCTAATGCCCAGAAGAAGCGCTGTCATTTCCAAAGCATGAGTGCATGAGGTTGTCAGAAAGACTTTCCTGCATTCAAGTTCAGATTCAAGCCATTTAGAGCACATTGAAGTAAATTCTCCATCTCCAGAGAATTTTCCTTTTTGTATTGCCTGATGAAGAAATTCTTCTTCTTTGCCGGTTAAAACGGGAATGTTGAAAGGAATTTTAGTCATATTTCGCTCCGGAAGAATCATTTGCTGTTGAGGCATTTGAAAAAACAAATTTTTTCAGCATAAAAAAAAGAAACAGCGGACAGACGGTTAATGCAAAGGCCTGAGCGATATATGCGTTTACACTGAATAATTTGATTATTGATTTAACAAGTCCGTAGTTTATAAGATAAGTGATAATATATACGGCTAAAAAAGAAATAAAACGCTTGGTCTTGTAAGTACTAAAAACAAGTTTTGAATATGACATATAATTAAATAAAGCACCTATTGCATAATCAACAATAAGAGAAAAAGCTTCGTTATCGGATATTCTGAAAGCAGCTGCAAAAATAAGATATCCGACAAGAGTATTCAATCCTCCGGTTATAAGAAAACGAATAAATTCTGCCTTAAGGAAACGCTTTATAAAATTTATTAATTTGTTTGTGCTTAAAATCATTGGCGGTTAACGGTTTCTTTTATAACAAATGAAGGTTTGCGATTTATGCTTAAGAAAATTCTTCCGATATATTCTCCAATAAGACCGAGAGACATTAAAATCAACCCGCCTAAAAAAAGAATCAGAACTATCAGAGAAGTCCAGCCTGCCACTTTTTCTCCCTGGAAAAAAAAACTCCAGATTCGGTAAAGACCGTACAAGAAACCGGCAACGGAGGCTATAAATCCGGTATATGAAGAAATTCTGAGCGGCTGAATTGAAAAACCGGTAAGTAGCTTTAAAAATACTCTGATTGAACGGATAAGATTGTAGTTTCCGCGTCCGGTAAATCTTTTATTATGTTTCGCCGAAATCTGTGTGATATTTCCAGTTACCTGAAAAATTAATCCGTCGACATATGGATAGATTCCATTGTAATTCAGAATTGATTCGATTACTTCTTTTCGTATAATTTTGAAAGGAGAAAGATATATTCCCCGAGGTTTCGCTATGACATATTCAGCTATTTTACCATTAAACCAGCTTCCTAAATTTTTCCAGAAAGCCTGACGTTTTTCTTCAAAATTTGCATAACAAACGTCATATCCCTTTTCTACCGTTTCAAGCAACCGGGGAATATCTGATGGAGAATGCTGCAGGTCATCATCCATTATAACAATATATTTACCTTTTGCATAAGAAAGTCCGGCCATAATTGCATTATCTTGTCCGGAATTTTTACGCAGGTTTATTCCGCATATGTTCTTATTTTTTTTTGCGGCAATCAGAATTTGATTCCAGCTATTATCCGGGCTGCAGTCATTGACCAGAATTATTTCATGAGTAAGAGTCTTAAGTGCGGTTTTAAGACAAATAACCAGTTTTTCTATGCAGTTTTCGCTGTTATAAACAGGGATGACTATGCTCAGTAATGGATTTGTTTTTTTCATAAATACGCTCAAACCTGAATGAGATTAAGTTTTACAGTTAAAAGATGCAATACTTAATTGAGAAAGAAGGTTAAATTCGATGCAAGTTTGAAGTCAACAAAATTATAGTAGAATTGTTTTGAATACGAAGAAAAGCTCTTTCTCAGGAAAGAGCTTTTCTTCACTTATTTGGTTTTTAATCTGTCTTTTATGGAGAAATCAAGTTCTGCAGAAACTCCAAGAATTCCCTGCGGACAAGCAGGAATACATTTCATGCACATCATACATTCTGTAGATTTTACTCTCTCACCGTTTTTAATATATTGTGAAATTATAATTCCCGAAGGACATGCTTTTGTGCAGGCTCCGCAATTAGTGCATTTATCTGGACTGCCCTTAATTTTTAAAATTGAAATTCTTGAAAAATTTTTCAGAAAAATTGAAGCCGGGCATAGATATTTACAAAAAGCCCGGTTATCTTTCATCTTGATTGCAAGTATTATTCCGATTGCATAGTACAAAATGTTTCCGACAACAAACCAATATACGGCATGGAGACTGTTAATAATTTCTGATTGATTGTTTTCTGAATGAATCGCGTATCCGAATCCGAAAAATAGAATGAGAACTACAGCAAGTGAAACAGCAAAAGATAGATATCTGAAGTGTTTATGTTTTCCTTCTTTCCAGGCAATATTTTCTTTGTAAGGAAGAAAGTCCAGAATGAAAGCTGTCCAGCATCCCCAGGAGCACCATGCACGGCCGGTTATCACTGGGCCAAGAATTTTTCCGACCATGTAATGAACAATTGCTCCGCCGAAAAATCCGCTAACTATGCAGAAAAAGAAACCTTCAATCTGCAGATTTTGTTTTCCTATAATTCCTGCAAATATAGCAAGAGTCATACCGATTAATGCTGTTGAAATATGTCTTGGTATATTTTTGCCCTTTGGAAGAAGAGCAAATAGTATCATACAGATAAATTGAACAGCTCCGAAAAAAATAAAAACAGGGACGGGAGACGGTTCTTTAAGCACAAAGATGAAAAAAGAAGCGATTCCGATGAAAAAAAAGAGTGTTGAAAAAGCGAGAAGGGCATATTTTTTGAAAGATGCTTTTATCATAATTACTCCTCCGAGTAATCAGAAGATTACCTTATCAATAATAACTGTCTTTCATAAATATGCTTTTTTTTTACAGATTTGTGCTTTGTGGAGAGATGGTTTTCATGAGAAAATATCGTTTGTTATAAATAATATTGAGGCAAATAAAACATATGCCTCAATATTAATGCAAAAAAAGCTAAAGAAGTTTATTTATTGCAGCAGCTGCTTTTCTTCCTTCTCCCATTGCGAGAATTACAGTTGCAGCTCCTAATACGATGTCTCCACCAGCATAAACTCTGTCCATTGAAGTTTTACAGTTTTCGTCCACGATAATGTTTCCGTACTTGTTAACTTCAAGTTCCTGAGTTGTCTGTTTGATCAAAGGATTAGATTCATTTCCGATTGCGACTATTACGGTATCAGCTTCAACAACTTGTTCGCTGTCTTTTATCAAAACAGGACGTCTGCGTCCGCTCGAGTCGGGTTCTCCAAGCTCAAAGCTTACAAGTTCAACAGCTTTAACGCGTCCTTTATCGTCGCCGATTATTTTAGAGGCATTTTCAAGGAGTTTAAATTTAATTCCTTCTTCTTTCGCGTGAGCGACTTCTTCCACTCTTGCAGGCATTTCTGCTTCTGTTCTTCTGTAAACAATGCTGACTTCTTCAGCTCCAAGTCGAACAGCTGTTCTTGCCGCATCCATCGCAACGTTTCCGCCACCGAAGACCATAACCTTTTTTGAAGGATATATCGGAGTTGCCGAGGCATCTTTTTTATAAGCTTTCATTAAATTTGATCTTGTAAGATACTCATTTGCGGAAAAAACTCCGACAAGATTTTCGCCTTCTATTCCCATAAATTTCGGAAGACCGGCTCCGGTTCCAATGAAGACTGCAGAAAATCCGTCTTTTTCAAGAAGATCCTTTAGTGTGCGGCTTCTACCAATAAGAAAATTCTGTTTAATAGTTACATTCATTTTTTTGAGTGTTTCGATTTCGTCTTCGACAATTTTTTTAGGAAGACGGAATTCGGGAATTCCGTAAATCATTACGCCGCCGGGTTTGTGAAAGGCTTCAAAGACTACAACTTCATGTCCTTCTTTCGCGATATCGGCTGCGGCAGTAATTCCTGCAGGTCCGCTTCCGATAACTGCGACTTTTTTCCCGGTAGATGGTTTAACCTCCGGTATTGATCTTTTAGCTTCAGAGGCTTCCCAGTCTGCCACGAACCTTTCAAGGCGGCCAATTGATACGGATTTATTCGGATCTTTAAATATTTTGCCGACTGTGCATTTTTCCTGACACTGGCTCTCCTGAGGACAAACTCTGCCGCAAATGCTGGGTAGAAGGCTGGCTTCTTTTATTATTCCGATAGATTTTTCAAAATTCTCTTCTTCAATTGCCTTGATAAATCCCGGTATGTTTATCTGAACCGGACAGCCTTCAATGCAGGGAGCAGATGCGCACTGAAGACAGCGGTGTGATTCTACAAGAGCCTGTTCCACTGAATATCCCTCAGCCACTTCCTCCATATTGTTAATACGGACTTTTGGATCCTGTGCAGGCATTTCCTGCAAGGGAATTGCTGTGCGTTCTTTATTTGAAAGAGTTTTATCTTTAATTTCAGACAGAATCAATTGAGCGTTTTTCTTTAATTCTTCTGCGCTTATATGCATTGTCATACTCCGTTATGAATTCTTTTGAAGCTGTTCTATTTGCAGATCAAGATGACACTTGTGATGATCTTCTTCTTCTTTAATTTTATAAGAACCCAATCGAAGCATCATGTTATCAAAATCAACCAAGTGACCGTCAAATTCTGGTCCGTCAACACAGACAAATTTTGTTTTACCGTCAACGGTTACGCGACATCCTCCGCACATTCCTGTACCGTCCACCATAATCGTATTGAGAGAAACTACAGTGTGAACTCCATACGGTTTTGTAGTAAGAGCGACAAATTTCATCATAATAGGAGGTCCGATTGCAACGGCAAGATCCGGTTTGGGATTTTTTTCACAGAGTTCTTTGAGCGGAGCAGTTACGAGATCTTTTCGACCTTTAGATCCGTCATCAGTACATATTATAAGTTCATCGGAAATAGCCTTCATCTCTTCTTCAAGAATTAATAGATCTTTATTTCTTGCACCGATTATCACAGTAACGTGGTTTCCGGCCTGTTTAAGAGCTTTTGCTATAGGATGCAGAGGAGCTACTCCGATACCGCCTCCCACACACACAACAGACCCGAAATTTTTAATTTGTGTCGGCTGTCCGAGAGGACCAAGAAGATTCTGAATCTTGTCTCCCTCATTGAGGCTTGAAAGTCTATGGGTGGTGTTTCCTACTGTCTGAAAAATTATTGTTACAGAACCTTCTTTTGGATCGGCATCTGCGATTGTCAGAGGAATTCTTTCGCCAAAATCAGTATCAAGCTGAAGGATAACGAATTGCCCCGGTTTTCTTTCTTCGGCAATATGCGGAGCCGCTATTTTCATCATAAAAACGTCATCAGACAGCTGTTTCTTTAAAATTATCCTGTTCATTCACACCTCGATTTATCAATATCGATTCTTTGTTTGTATTCTTTTTCGTAAAGAGAAAAATCCCGGCCCAAGGACCGGGATTTTTATTAAATCTTTGATTTTGATGATTTTATACAACGCCCTGATCAATCATCGCGTCGGCAACTTTAACGAAACCTGCGATATTTGCACCCTTGACGTAATTTATGAAGCCGTCTTTTTCTTTTCCATATTTTACACATGCTTCATGAATGCTACACATAATTCCGTGAAGTTTCTGTTCTACTTCTTCGCGTGACCATGAGTATCTCATAGAGTTCTGAGACATTTCGAGTCCGCTTGTTGCTACTCCGCCGGCGTTAGCTGCTTTACCCGGAGCGTACATAATTTTGGCTTTGATGAATACTTCAACAGCTTCAGGAGTCGAAGGCATGTTTGCTCCTTCAGACACGCAGGTACATCCGTTTTTAATAAGAGTTTCGGCATCTTTTCCATTGAGCTCGTTCTGAGTCGCACTAGGGAAAGCCATGTCGCATTTAACTGACCATGGTGTTTTTCCTTCAACATATTCGCATTTATATTTGTCTGCGTATTCTTTGATTCTTCCGCGCTTAACGTTCTTAAGCTCCATTATGAATGCAAGTTTTTCTGCATCGATTCCGGCAGGATCATAGATATATCCGTTAGAATCAGATAGTGTAACGCATTTTCCGCCGAGAGCGTTTACTTTTTCAACAGTATACTGAGCTACATTTCCTGAACCGGAAACAACTGCCACTTTGCCCTTCATTGAGTCACCGCGGGCTTTTAGCATTTCTTGAGCAAAATAAACAGAACCATAACCCGTAGCTTCCGGACGGATAAGGCTTCCGCCCCAATTTCTTCCTTTTCCGGTAAGAACGCCTGTGAATTCATTGCGGAGACGTTTATACTGTCCGAACATGAATCCGATTTCTCTTCCTCCTACTCCGATATCTCCTGCAGGAACATCTAGATCGGCACCAATATGTTTTTCAAGTTCAGTCATGAAGCTCTGACAGAATCTCATAACTTCATTGTCTGATTTTCCTTTAGGATCAAAATCCGATCCGCCTTTTCCTCCGCCCATAGGAAGAGTTGTAAGTGAATTTTTAAAAACCTGTTCAAAAGCGAGGAATTTTAATATTCCGAGATTAACGCTCGGGTGAAATCTGAGTCCGCCTTTAAAAGGTCCGATTGCACTATTCATCTGAATACGGAAACCACGGTTTACCTGAACTTCGCCTTTGTCATCAACCCATGGAACTCTGAAAATGATTACTCTTTCAGGCTCGACCATTCTTTCGAGTATTTTGTGAGTTTTGTACTTAGGATTGCTTTCGATAAATTCTTCAAGATTTTCGATTACTTCCTGAACCGCCTGATGAAATTCTTTTTCACCGGGATTCTTGTCTATTACCTTCTGTAAAAGTGGATGAGACATTGAAACCTCCGTTTTTTTTGTAGCTTTGCCTCCTTAAATGTTAAATCTATGTTAAATTTGTCAACGAAAAGAGACTATGCTCTATTTAATTTTGAAAACCTGCTTTAGTATTGGAGTTAATATTGTTGAACTATATCAGGGATACTCAATTCGATCTGCTTATTTTATAATACACTTTTGATTCACAGATTTCTTTTATAATAATACTGCTTAATTAATAGTGATAAATTCAAGGTTCTAACTGAGTTACAAAAGAAGAAACATGATTAAATGATTCCATTCTCAATATTTATTCATTTAACTGTTCATTGTGAGAATTAGTGTTTAAAATTAAAACTCTGATAATGAATTGACAAGATGAAAAGAAAGCTTTTCTTATTGCATGATTATATAAAGAAGGTAATGCTGTGGAAATCGAATCTCTTAAAATATCTGCATATCATATTTCTGAAAACATTTCGCTGAAACAATTCAAGGCCGATTTTACCGGCGAACTATTGTATTCTTCATCCTCGGAACTGTTTTATTCAATCGGAGAGGGCGGTTTTCTTTATCTGTTTAATTACGGAGTCGCTGCTTTCGCCGGATTGTCCGATGTCGAATCGACAAGGGTTCTTTCTCTTATAAAAGAATACAGTCAGAATATAATTAATGAAGATTTTTTTGATGATTATATTCTTAAATCAGGAGATGTTTCCCGTCCTGTTTACGGGTTCGATGAGATCACTGTTTCGGAAATAACACCCGATGTCATAAAAATAGTGATGTTGAATCTCGCTCAATCCGTTGCTCTAGACTACTACTCAAAAGCGGCTGACATTCTTCTTGAATCAGTTAATAAATTTGCCGACAAGCTTGAAAAAACCGGACGAATGGGAATCTCTAAAAAGAATATGCTTAAATTCGTCGGAAAGACTCTCAATTCAAAAAACAGAATTATTGATAATCTTTATATTTTTGATGTTCCCGACATTGTATGGGACAGCAAGTATCTTGATGAGATTCACACAGGTCTGATCCGTGTGTTTGATCTCAAGTCTCGGTTTAAAGAGGTTCAGGCATCGTTCAAGAATATTGAAGAAAATCTAGCTATTTTCATAGAAGTTCATCAGCACAAGATGAGCAATATCCTTGAGTGGATAATCATAGTGCTCATTCTAATAGAAGTGGTTGATCTATTTATCACGAAGATATTTTGAAACTTAGTTATGGGTGCTTTAAATGATTTGTCAGTTTTGATTATAAGTTGACATGTACATTTAAAAATTAGTTTTTATTTGAGGGGATAAAATGAAAAAAAATCATGAAATATATTGTGCAGGCCCGCTGTTTAATGATCTAGAGAAAAAAGAAATGGAGTTAATTTCATCTGAATTGGAGAAATCTGGATACAATACTTTTTTACCACATCGAGATGGTTTGGAGTATGCTTCAATTCATAATTACTTTATAGAACAGAGTATATCTAGTGAGGAAATTAATTCAATTCTTTCAAAAGCAATTTTTGCCTTAGATGTTTATAAGGTTATAACAACAGATGGTTTAATATTGAACATGAATGGAAGAGTTCCGGATGAAGGAGCGATGGTTGAAGCCGGGATTGCATGGTCAAATAACAAGAAAATAGTAATTTATAAAAATGATTCAAGAACTATGTTGAACGGTAACGACAATCCTTTGGTAGTTGGATTATCGGAATTTAATATGGTTTCTAATTATTGCGATATACCGAGAGAATTTGACAAATTATTCGAAAACGAAAAAATAAGAGCAAACAATGCTCTCCCATCGCTTAATTCATTTATTGAAATTGGAAAAGAAATTTCTGGATTTGTCTGTGAAAATAGAGATTATTCACAATTGTGCAAACTGTTAGTTAAATGTTTTGGGAATTCAAAAATAAAAGCATGGTAAAATGAAGAATTTGCTGATAGAAAATCGGCCAAAATTTGAATCAAGAAATAATGCTTTGTCTTCAGATGGGGTGAGAAGTGAATTTCAAAGAGATATTCATAGAATTATGTATTCGGATGCATTCAGAAGATTAAGACACAAGACGCAAGTTTTTTTTACTCCCGACAACGATCATATTTGTACCAGAATAGAACATGTTTTACACGTAGCAGAAGCTTCTTCAACTGTTTCACGGGCTTTGGGATTAGACGAAGATTTAACAAGAGCCATTGCTTTAGGTCACGATATAGGCCATGCTCCGTTTGGGCATCATGGAGAAGTGATACTTTCAGAAATAATGAAGAAGTATAATTTAGGTATTGGTAAATTTTCACATGAAGTTCATGGTCTGAAAGTTGTTGATAAAATTGCTCAACTAGATCGAGAAAATAAAACTGGACTTAATCTTTCCTTTGCGGTTAGGGATGGAATAATATCTCATTGCGGTGAAGATAGAGGAACTGATTATGAGCCAAGTTTTCCGAATAAAAATCTTGAAAGTATACAAACTCGAGAGGAAGCAGGACTACCAATTTCATATGAAGGATGTGTTGTAAGAATAGCAGATAAAATAGTCTATGCAGGCAGGGATATAGAAGACGCTCTCAAAGCTGGGTTAATTTCTGAAGAAAAAATACAAAAAGAATTAAAAGGACCGCTTTCAATACTTGGATCCGTAAATGGAAAAATTGTTGGAACATTGGTAAAAGATTTAATTGATAATGGAAAGAAAAACGGAAAAATTAAACTTTCTGGCGACAAAGGACAATCTTTACAGGATATTATAAAATGGAATTATGATAACATTTATAAGAAAGAGGAGGTTCAAAGGTACAAAGAATCTACTACTAGAGGAGTTTATAAATTATATGAACAACTTGTTGAAGATATGAATTCCTCAGATCGTCTAGAAAAGACGCAAAAACTCCCTAAAAATACAATTTATTCTGTATTGAAAGATTTTATAAATCGTGTCTCTTATGCAAAAGAAGAAAGAAATGAAGTAATAGTTTTAGATTTTATTGCAGGGATGACAGATAATTATCTAATTAGATCAATATCGGAAATGTTTTTACCAAAATCTATTGTGTAAAAATTTTCTCTACTTTTATAACTTTAAGGCAATTATAAAGATAATTTACAAAAGCGATATTGATTTTCAATATCGCTTTTTTTTATATTTTTAAAACTAATTTTTCCAAAAAAAAGCTTGTCATAAATACAGGTGTTTCTATATATAGAAACACCGGCGGAAAGCCGATTCTGACCAATTGGAGATTTTATGTTTTCACATAATACACCTTCAGCAGTAAGCTATAAGAAAATTGCCGCAGACTGCTATACTCCCGTGGGAATTCTTGATTCTCTCAGCGGAAAGATGCTTCTTGAATCTGCGTATCACGAAACAGGTAAAGGTAAGTATTCGATACTGATTCTTGATGAAGCTTTTACCGCAGCAAAAGAAGGTAAGAAATATTACATTGTAAATAACGGAAAATCTGACGAAATCAAGGCGGAGGGCTTTCTTGAACTGATTTCTTCTTTAAGAGAAAAAGCGCCGGTGCTTGAAGAATTTTCAACATTTCCGGTTCCTTTAGGAGGATCGGGATATCTCGGTTATGAATTCTTTGACGAGATAGAAGATATCGCTTTCACAAAAGAAAATTACCGTAATATTTATGACTCGGCGTTTATTTTCGGCCGGTCTTTCATGGTGTTCGATCATTCTCATGATGACGCTTTGATTGTGACAGTTAGATATTCAGGAGAGGAAGGAGTAGACACGGATGAACTTCTTTCGAAGCTTGAATCCCGCATAAAAGCTTCAGCAAATAGAATGCCGGAGGAAACACCTTTTACAGCAAAGATCGTTTCTCCTGACGGAAAAAAAGAATACATCGACAATGTCGTTAAGATCAAAGATGAGATTTACAAAGGAAATCTGATTCAGTGCGTGCTTTCGCGGACGACCGAAATAGAAAGCGATGTAAAACCTATTAACGCATACAGAAATTTGCGCAGAAGCAATCCTTCTCCGTACATGTTTTTTCTGAACTATGGTTCATACATCATTTACGGAGCTTCGCCGGAAGTTATGGTTAAGTTTAAGGGTGGAACTGTTACCGTGCGTCCGATTGCAGGAACCCGCAAGAGAGGAAAAGATGCAGCTCAGGATATCCTTCTTGAAGAAGAACTAAAAAAAGATATAAAGGAAAATGCCGAACATCTCATGCTTCTTGATCTCGGAAGAAATGACGTCGGTAGAGTTAGTATCGGCGGAAGCGTTAATGTGACAGCAAGCATGGTCATCGAAAAATACTCAAAGGTAATGCATCTCGTAAGTGAAGTTCAGGGGAAAATAGAAAAAGGCAAAAATGCGCTTGATGCAATAAAAGCTACATTTCCGGCTGGAACCGTTTCAGGCGCGCCGAAAATTCAGGCTATTAAAACGATTGAGAAACTTGAACAGAAAAAGCGCGGAGTCTATTCGGGGCTTATCGGTTACTTTGAGCGCAACGGTGATTTTGACAGCTGTATAGTCATTCGTTCGGCTGTCCATATAGGAAATACAATATATCTTCAGGCAGGCGCCGGAATAGTTTATGATTCTGAACCCGAAAAAGAATATGAAGAAACACAGAATAAAATGATGGCGCTTCTTAACGCGCTCAATCTATGCGCGGAGGAGAATTGATATGATACTGATGCTGGATAACTATGATTCATTTACTTATAATCTTTACCAGGTGTTCAGAAAACTGAATTATCAGATAGAGGTTGTCCGTTCCGATAAAATAACAATCGATGAAATCCGGAAAATCAATCCGACGCATATAATTCTGTCGCCGGGACCCGGAACACCTCATGAAGCCGGAATCTGCATCGAAGTGATTAAACAGCTCAAAGGAGAATATCCTATACTCGGAGTGTGTCTCGGTCATCAGGCAATACTTGCGGCTTTCGGTGTTCCGATTGTAAATGCAGCGAGAATCGTTCATGGAAAGGTTGAGAAAATTACTCACAGCGGAAAGGGGCTTTTCCGTAACATTCCGCAGGGTTCGGCTGTTACGAGATATCATTCACTCGCCGGAAAGGAAAAGGATATTCCTGATTGTTTTGAAATATGCGCTAAAACCGATGACGGTGAAGTTATGGCGGTTGAGCATAAGGAATTTCAGCTTGCCGGAATGCAGTTTCATCCCGAATCAATCGGAACCGTTGACGGAGAGAAGATGATAATGAATTTTCTTCATTACAGAAGAGAATCGGTTCCGGTAAAAGCATATCTCAAAAAATCACTTTCTCGAGAGCATCTCCGTTTCAGCGAAGCCTATGATGTGATGGATGAACTGACCGAAGGCAACATGACTGACGCGCAGATAGGTTCGCTTCTTACATCTCTTGAAATGAAAGGAATTACTGCAGAGGAGCTTGCAGGTTTCGCATCGGTTTTAAAGAAAAAAGCTATAAGTTTTCCGGCACCGGAAAAAGACGAAATACGTCTTGATACATGCGGCACAGGCGGATCGGCAAAAAAGACTTTTAACGTATCAACAATATCCTCTCTTGTCGTTGCCGCAGGCGGAGCAAAAGTAGTTAAACATGGAAATCGGGCAATTACAAGCGCCTCTGGAAGCGCGGATCTTTTTGAGAAACTCGGGATAAATGTTGAAGCCGATATTTCAGACTGTATAAGAACATATAAGGAACTTGGAATAACTTTTCTTTTCGCGAGAAAATTCCACAGCGCGATGCGTTTCGCGGGACCGGCGAGAGCAGCTCTCGGATTTAAAACCGCGTTCAACCTTATAGGTCCGCTTTCTAACCCGGCGCACGCAACACATCAGATAATCGGCGTGTTTGATAAGGAATACACCGAAACCGTCTGCGAGGCGCTAGGCCTGCTCGGATTGAAACGCGCGATGGTAGTTTCCGGTATGGACGGATATGATGAAATATCTCTTTGCGCGCCGACAAAAATAACAGAGCTCAATAACGGTTGGATAAAAAGCTATGTTTTTACCCCGCATGAAGTTGGACTGGATTATGCCGAACATTCTCTTCTTGCGGGCGGCGATGCTGAACTGAATAAAAAAATCGCCATTGATATATTAAACGGTGAAGAGCATAACCGCGCGGAACTTGTTGCACTTAATGCAGGAGCTGCGTTTTACGTATACGGAATAACCGACACAATCAAAGACGGTTATCATCACGCGAAGGAAGTAATTAAAAGCGGTAAGGCGAAAGAGCTTCTTGCTAAATTTGTCGATTCAGGAAAAAGAAAGGACTGAGAAATGGTAAAGATTCTCCGTGAAATATATGACAGAAGAATGATTTCGCTTAAAGAGAAAGGGCTGACTTTCGGACGGAATATCCCTGCCGAAAGAAAAGTCCCTCTTGTGAGACCTACTTTTGAAGATGGTTTGTTAATAGCCGAAATTAAACGAAAGTCGCCGTCAGCAGGTGCAATCGGTGAGATTTCTGATCCATGCGCCCTTGCAGAAATATATCTATCGTCTGGCGCCGGAATGATTTCTGTGCTTACGGAAGAAGATTATTTCGGAGGTTCGCTCGATGATCTTATGGCAGTCAAAGAACGTTTTCCGAATGCGGCAATTTTAAGAAAAGATTTTATTCAGCATGAGGATGAACTTAACATCGCATACCGTGCGGGTGCTGATGCCGTTCTTGTGATTACGGCAATGTTCATGGATGATTTTGACACGATGAATAAAATCTATGATAGAGCTCTTTCATTCGGACTTCTTCCGCTTGTTGAAATACATGACGAAGAAGAAATGAATCTTGCTTTAAAACTTAATCCTGAAGTGATCGGAATAAATTCACGCAATCTCGATACATTCGTCATCGACAAGAATTATCCTCTGGCTCTCATGGAAAAACTTCGCGGAAGAAAGGTGATATTTGAATCCGGCATAGAATCGTTTTATGATGCCTATGTAGCAGCTTCAAGCGGTTTTGCCGGATGTTTAGTCGGAACGTCTCTTGTTAAAAGCGGAAACTCGACAAAAGTAAAGGAAGTAAAAGCCGGAATAGCGGCCGGAATAAAAAAACCGAACAGATTCTTTTCAGCGCATTTTAAAAAGGCAATGCTTGAAGAAAAACTTTCAGTAAAAATATGCGGACTCACCAACGCAGAAGACGCGCTTTTAGCAGAAAAGCTCGGAGCCGATATCTGCGGATTTGTTGCAGCTGAAAGCAAACGTAAACTATCTGCTGAGGCGATTGAAAAAATCGCGCTGCAAGTGAAAGCTTTTAAATCAGTTATTATTACCGAGCCTGATGAAAGAATATTCGATCTCGCGAGAAACGGAATCATTGACGCGGTTCAGCTTCACGGTGATTCTTTCGATGAAAAATATTTTGAGAATGCGGATTACTTTTGGTGCCGCGCGTTGAACATTTCAAGTGCGGATGAAGCAAAAGTGAAAAGCAAAAGCCGTTTCACGATACTCGATTCAAAATCCGAAACAAAGGGCGGAAGCGGAATCAGAATTGACGAAGAAGTGATTGCCGATATTAATTCATTTCTAGCTTCATCAGGAAGGAAGAGAAATCTTTATCTTGCCGGCGGAATTAACTCAGACAACGCGGCCGGAATAGAAGAAAGATTTACTCCGGCATTGATAGATATCAGTTCGGGAGTCGAAGAATTTCCCGGAAAGAAAAGCAGAGAGAAACTAATTTCTCTTTTTGAAAGTTTAAAAAGGAGCATTTGATGAAATTTGATGCTGATAAAATGACAGGATATTTCGGAGAGTACGGAGGACAGTACATTCCGGAAATACTCCGCCCGGCTATTAAGGAGCTTGAGGCTGAATTTAAAAAAGCGATTAACGATAAATCGTTCATTGAAGAATTTAATTATGTTTTAAAAAACTTCGTTGGCCGTCCGACGCCTTTATTGTTTGCTGAAAATGCGACACGTGTTCTCGGCGGTGCGCAGATCTATATCAAACTTGAAGGACTCGCGAATACCGGAGCACATAAAATAAACAACGCGATAGGGCAGGCTCTTCTTGCTAAAAGAATGGGAAAGACGCGAATCATCGCCGAAACTGGAGCTGGTCAGCACGGACTTGCGACAGCGTCGGCATGCGCGCGGCTTGGACTCGACTGCGAAATATTCATGGGAGAAGTGGACATAGCGCGCCAGCGTCCGAATGTTTACTGGATGGAACTTTTCGGAGCGAAGGTTACGCCTGTTACAAGCGGAACTAAAACTCTCAAAGACGCTGTAAACGAAGCATTCAGAGAATGGACTGCGCGCAAAAGTGATACTCATTATATAATCGGAAGTGCTCTCGGACCATGCCCGTATCCCGATATGGTGCGCGAATTTCAACGTGTAATCGGACGTGAAGTGAAGGAACAGATTTTCGCCTACGGAAATAAACTGCCTGATGTATTGGTAGCGTGTGTCGGCGGAGGTTCCAACTCAATCGGATTCTTTGCCGATTTTCTTGAAGAGAAAGATGTACGCTTAATCGGTGTTGAAGCTGGAGGAAAAGGAGATAATCCCGGAGAACATGCCGCGCGTGTAGCAGGAAAAGGCGCCGACATGGGAATCGTTCAGGGTTATAAATCGCTGTTTCTTCAGGATGATTTTGGACAGCTTGCAGTAACTCATTCAATAAGTGCGGGACTCGATTACGCTGGTCTCGGACCTGAACTTGCTTATCTTGCGGCAACTAAGAGAATTGAATATGCGAAGGCGTATGATGATGAAGTATTAAACGCGGTAAAATTCTTCGCGAAGAATGAAGGTATAATTCCGGCGCTTGAATCGAGCCATGCTCTTGCCGAAGTAATTAAAATCGCGCCTAAAATGGCTAAGGACAAGGTCATTGTCGCTAACATGTCAGGCCGCGGAGATAAGGATATATTCATCACCGCGCACGCACTCGGCGGCGATACATGGGTTCAGTTTCTCAAGGAGGAGGTAGCGCGTTATGGAAATGAATAAGAAGCTTGAGCAAATTAAAAATAAAAAGATATCGCTCATGGGTCATATAGTCGGTGGATATCCCGATGTAAAAAGCTCGCTGAAAGCCGCAAAGGGAATCTGCCGTCATGCGGATTTTATCGAAGTGCAGTTTCCTTTTTCTGATCCTTCTGCCGACGGAAAAGTAATTGAAGGCGCGAGCTACAAGGCGATTGATGCCGGATTTACCGTTGAAGACGGATTTAAAATTGTTAAAGAACTTTCAGAAACAACTGAAGCAGTCGTCATAATAATGACTTACGCGAATATCGTTTATAAATACGGAATCGAACGCTTCGTAAAGAAGGCGAAAGAGAACGGTGCCGATGCTTTCATCGTTCCTGATCTTCCTTACGGCTCGGACGAAGGTCTGGCTGAAACCGCTGAAAAAAACGGAATCGGCGTCATTCAGGTAATCTCTCCCGGCGTAGGAGATGAACGAATCAAAATGCTCGGTGATAAAAGCTACGGAGTTCTTTATGTTACCGCGCGCAGGGGAATCACCGGCGGAAAGACAGACATCGGAGCTGAAACAGAAGAATGGATTTCAACTGTTAAGCGCAACTGCTCGAAGCCGATAGCGCTTGGATTCGGAATAAAATCGAATTCGCAGGTAAGGTCTCTTGTTGGAAAAACCGAGATCGTTGTAGCGGGAAGCTACTTCGTAGAAAAGATTACATCGCTTTCAAAAGATGCAGACTTTGAAGGGGAGTTAGCGAGGGCTGCGCAAGAGCTTTTGGCATAAGGTTTTGCATGGTCTCATGCAGAAGATCAAAAGGGACCGGGCTTCAGTCGCCAGCCCCGCCCCTTTTGAAATCCCCGCCCGCTCTTTTTACGCTCCGATTTTCGCACCGCTTTCAGCGGATTGCGAAAGCTTCGCTTATTTGGTATTCAGCTTCGCCGAATGGTTTAGGTATTATTTTTATCAAGAATTACATGCTTTATAAAATGGCCGCGCCTTATCCTGTGCGTCAGGAAGACGCGAATCCAACGCGGAAAGGATGTCCATTAGCGTTGGACAGTGAGATCCCACTCCTGGCTCTTGTCGCGACAGAACTTTCGCACCGCTTTTAGCGGATTGCGAAAGTCTGCGCTTATAATGTATTCGGCTTCGCCGAATGATTTGTGGTTTTCTTCTCTCATTCGTCTTTTTCTGAAGCAGTAAAATAATGACAGAAAGCCCTCTCCCTGAAGCTACTCACTTGATTAAGAAAAAAATATAATTTCGGGAGAGGGCACGCGAGTTTCCGCACGGAGGCGGAAACATTGCCCGCGAGAAAGACGAAGTCTTTAGCGGGAAAACGCATAATTCACCTCATAGTTGGATGCGTGAAATCAATTTCAAGTTGGATTCGGAGCGAACACGAAGTTCGCGGAGAAAGAGCTATAATCAATTGATATCAATGGTGAATTCATGCTGGGTGAGGGCTTCTAAAAGTTTTATTCGCATTCCTCAGTAAACTTGTAACTGGACTTGCCCCGAAAAAGTGGACACGAAGTTAAGCCATAAATATAATGGATAACGGAGGTCTTGATGAAATCAAGAAGGAATTACGATGCACAGTTTAAAAAAGATGCTGTGGCATTAGTTGAAAAAACAGGAAAAAGCATTTCAGAGACAGCATCAAGTCTTGGAATCAGATATGATGTTCTTTCGCGTTGGATAAGAGAAAGTAAATCTGACGATCCCAATGTATTTCCCGGAAAAGGAAATGCCAGAGATGAAGAAATGGCACGTTTAATTAAAGAAAATGCAGATTTAAAGATGGAGCGGGACATCTTAAAAAAAGCAGTGGCCATCTTCTCAGTACACGGGAAATGAAATACCAGTTCATCAAAAATCATAGCGGCGAATTCCCTGTGAAAAAGATGGCCGAAGTTCTGCAAGTTTCAAAAAGCCGTTATTACTCATGGTTAAAAGAACCATCAGTAAAAATAATAAAGGATCAATATCTTGAACCTAAGATTATGAAGATATTTGAGACTAATCGTGAAACGTATGGAAGTCCAAGAATAAGCGATGCTCTCAAAGATGAAGGGATTATTTGCGGAGTGAATCGTACTGCAAGAATAATGAAGAATATGGACATTAAAGCCAGCACAAAGAAGAAATTTATTGTAACAACGGACTCAAATCATGATTATCCGATAGCTCCGAATATTGTAGACCGTAATTTCACTGTTGAACGTCCGAATGAGGTATGGGTAAGCGATATTACGTACATATGGACTCATGAAGGCTGGCTGTATCTTTGTGTTATTCTTGATTTGTTTTCCAGATTAGTTGTCGGATATTCAATGAGCGTAAATATTGATACTCATCTTGTTTCGGCTGCATTGAAAATGGCATTGATTTCACGCAATCCGGATGACGGATTAATATTTCATTCTGACCGAGGATCTCAATATGCTTCACATGATTTTCGTGATTTGTTGGAAAATAACGGAATCATTCAGAGCATGAGCCGAAAAGGAAATTGCTGGGACAATGCATGTGCTGAAAGTTTTTTCTCAACGCTGAAAAAAGAGGAAGTTTACAGAAGAAGTTATAAAACCAGAAAGGATGCAAGAATTTCAATTTTTGAGTACATTGCGACTTTTTACAATAACATAAGAAAGCATTCTTTTCTTGACTATCTTAGCCCTGAAAGTTTTGAATTGAAATGGTTTAGGAAAAACGCTTAGCTCTGTGTCCGCAAAACCGGGGGAAGATCATAACAGCATATAAACCTTGACATTAAAAATACAAATAGTCACAAATGCTCAAACAATTGTACTCAAGATTAATGCTCGATTGAAATTTGTTTAAATAATATTGTAAATATTTATAAAAGGTGTACTTATGAAGAAGTTTAAGATTTCTGTAATGCTGATATTCACAGCAATGCTTATGTTTTCTGCCTGTGGAGGCGGCGGTGGAAGTGATGATCCGCAAAATCCTGACAATCCGGGCGATGACAAAACAATATCAATTTCTGTCATTAACGGTGTGACTCCTCCGGCGTTCGGAGAAATACCTGTTTCGGCTATTTCAGAAAATGCGCAGTTTACTGGAACTGTGAGCTGGAACAATTCACCTGCGGAATTTTCCGCGAATACCGTATATACTGCTACAATAAAACTTACGGCAAAAGACGGATATACGCTGGAAGGTGTTTCTGATGACTTTTTTGAAGTATCCGGCGCATCTATAGTGTCTAATGATGCTGATTCTGGAATAATTACTGCTGAATTTCCTGCTACAGGTTCTGCTCCTCCGGCAGTTGTAAATATAAAGGAGATATCTGGAGTAACTGCACCTGTAAGAGATGCCGTACCTGTAACAACAATCACAGAAACAGAACAATACACAGGAACAATTTTCTGGAACGGTGGCTTAACTGCAAAATTTAGCTCGAACAAAGTTTATACTGCTACAATAACATTAACGGCAAAAACAGGTTATACTTTTAAAGGAATTAGTGCGAATTACTTTACGGTAAGCGGAGCGACAAACGTAACGAATAAAGCTAACTTAGGGGTGATAACTGCTGTGTTTCCTGTGACTGAAGCCAGAGATTTAACAATTGAAACAACAACTATAATTTTTCCTTCAGGAACTGAATTTAAGATGATTACAATGCCTGATATTCCATCGACTGATATTTTCCCGATTAAAGATGATTTTCGTTTTGCAAACGTTCCAGTGCGCTTTATCATGGGCGAGACTGAAGTGACATATCAGTTATGGAAAGAGGTATACGATTGGGCGACAAGTGATGACCGTGGATCTGAAAAATATACATTTAACAATATGGGTCGTCAGGGAGGTGACTATAAGTTTCGTACAGCGGTAGGGACTAATCAGCATCCGGTAACAACAATAAACTGGCGTGACACTATTGTATGGTGTAATGCCCTTACAGAGTATTACAATGCTAATAATGGTAGCGCAACAGACCTTGCTGTCGTTTATTGCTCTGATGGGGGTTTCACAATACCGATAAGAAGTTCATTAGACGACGATTATAAATCATCAGTTAATTCTACGGTAGGCAGTTTTGATAATCCCTATGTAAACTCATCTGCTAAAGGTTTTCGCCTGCCCAGCAGAATGGAATGGGAATTTGCATCGCGTTATAGGGGGATGGACGTCGTTAATACAGTATCCAGCTATACAAACCCATATTTCACGAAGGGAGATAGTGCAAGTGGTGCTACTGCATCTCATCTTGATTCAATAGCGACGAGCGCTTTTGCATGGTATGGTAGCAATGCTTCAGGATCAACACACCCTGTAAAATTGAAAACCGCAAATACCTTGGGCCTTTACGACATGAGTGGAAATGTACGGGAATGGTGCTTTGATTTATCCACCAATTCGATGCGAGTTACGCGTGGTGGTAGCTTTGACGACGGTGCCAGTGATATTAATCTGGGTTACGGGGAATACAGTCTCCTACCGTATGGCGAGAGCAGTAAAATCGGTTTTCGCTTCTACAGGTATAAGTAAAAAATGCCCGAAAGAGTGGGCATTCTCAAGAGGTACTCTGCACTTTTAAATTCGATTTCTCCAATCGTCGGACTTGTTGTCAAAAAGGACAAAGAGCTCATTTTTAGCTCCCTTCAATATCCAATAGGGTTAGGATCGAGCGTTCTCACTCTTGGGTTTTGAAGCGCCTTGATATCTGCCTTCGGCAGATGGATTATATTTTCCTGGTTTTATTTTTTCTTTCTGAAGTATTGAGAAACTATTAGTATAAAACTTTCATTCATAATAATCTTGACATGTTAAATATGAGTGATAGCAAATTCTTAAAATATAATAGTTATGATTACTGAATTAATATTATTTGTAAAATCAAAACAACGAAGGGTTACTAATGAAGAAGTTTAAACTATCAGCATTACTGATTTTTGCGGCATTGTTTGTATTCTCTGCTTGCGGAGGCGGCGGTGGAGGTGGCAGTGATGATCCGAAAGATCCGGGAAATCCAGGTGATAATTCTGGCGATGATCCGAAAAATCCGAAGGACGACCCGAAAGATCTGGATGATGACCCAGTTTTAACTTATGCATTACCGGGAGGTACAGTATTTAAGATGATTATGACTCCCGATATTGCTACGGACAATAAGTTTCCGACCATAACTGATGATAAAGGTTCAGCTTATGTACCTGAGCGTTTTGTCATGAGTGAGACAGAGGTGACATATCAGCTATGGAAAGAGGTGTATGACTGGGCAACAAGTCCAGATCGTGGTGCACTAAAATATACATTTATCAATGCTGGACGTGAAGGTAGTGATGGAATAGACGGTGCGGCACCTACTGAGACCTCGAAAAATGAACCCGTAACGCAAATAGAATGGTGGGACTCGATTGTATGGTGCAACGCGCTGACTGAGTACTACAATACTTATAATGGTTCTGAACCCGATCTCGAATGTGTTTATACTCATTCGTATGAGACAATTCGTGATTCGAGTGATTCAAATGTGACATACTTAAAGGGTGCAGTAAAAAACTCATCTGCAAAAGGTTTTCGTCTTCCAATGAGTCGTGAGTGGGAATATGCTGCACGTTACATAGGTATTACTAAACCTTCGCATGAGAATTATATATTGAAAGATGGTATTTATTACACGAAGGGGAATAGCGCGAGTGGCGCTATTGCAGATTGCAGTAATGTGTATGCAACAATTGTGGTCGCGGTTTACAACGTTTCTAGAACAGCCGTGGTGAAAAGCAAGGGCGTGGGTAGTGCAAATGCCCTTGGCTTTTTTGACATGAGCGGGAATGTAGAGGAATGGTGCTATAGTCCTTACATTTTAAATAGGGATAAACGTGGTGGTAGCTATAATTGCAGTGCGGATTACGTGAGTGTTGGCTTAGAGTTCGACAATATCTCTCCGAATTCTGTGTCTAATGATTGTGGCTTCCGCGTTTCTAGGAATAAGTAAAATCCTCTCTCCTTTAATAAAAGAGAGAAGAGTAAGAAGGGAAACCGTTCATAAGAAATAATCTATTGATGTAGTTGCATAAGCCTATCTTTATTAAAGAGGGGCTGGGGTGATTCATATATAACTTGACATAATAAATTAAAATAGTAACAAATGCTCAAACAATTGTACTCAAGATTGATGCTCGATTGAAATTTGTTTAAATAATATCAAAAACATTTTAAAAGAGGTTCTTATGAAGAAGTTTAAGATTTCTGCAATGCTGTTATTTACGGCAATGCTTATGTTTTCTGCCTGCGGAGGCGGAGGAGGGGGAAGTGATGATCCGCAAAATCCTGACAATCCGGGCGGTGACAAAACAATATCAATTTCTGTAATCAACGGTGTTACGCCTCCGGCGTGCGGAGAAACACCTGTTTCAGTTATTACTGAAAATGAGCAGTTTACAGGAACTGTTACATGGAAAGGTTCACCGTTAGCATTTGCCGCAAGCACTGTATATACAGCTACAATAAAGCTGACTGCGAAATCAGGCTATACTCTTGACGGAGTAGCTGATGATTTTTTTACAGTAGCCGGCGCTTCCGTTGTATCAAATGAAGCTGATACCGGTGAGGTAACAGCTTCATTTCCTGCAACCGGTTCGATTCCGCCGTCTTTAGTAAACATAAAGGCAATTCTTGGAGTTACGGCGCCGGCGAAAGATGCAGTGCCGGTAAATGAAATAACAGAAACAGACCAATACACAGGTGCTATAAGCTGGAGCGGATCGCCTGATAAATTTGCTGCAGACACAGAATATACAGCTACAATAACATTAACAGCAAAATCAGGGTTTACATTTAACGGAATTGCTGCGGATTACTTTACAGTAAGCGAAGCGGTAAGTGTGAGTAATAGCGCAAATTCGGGCGTTATAATAGCAAAATTTTCAGCGACTGATCCGGTTCATCTATCTGTTATAAACATAAAGGCAATTCCCGGAGTTACGGCACCGGCGAAAGATGCAGTGCCGGTAAATGAAATAACAGAAACAGACCAATACACAGGAACTATAAGCTGGACCCCTTCGGATGGGACCTTTGGGAGAAAAGTATATACGGCAACTATTACGCTGACCGCCAAATCGGGATATACCTTTACCGGAGTGGCTGCTAACTTTTTTACGGTAGCCGGTACATCAACAGCGGCAACCAACTCTGCTGACTCAGGGGTGGTAACAGCCGTATTTCCGCAGAATGATTGGGCAAACTACAATCTTCGGGACACCGGACCTGCGGGCGGTTTGATTTTTTATATCAATCCCAATGCGGCAAAGGACGGGTGGAAGTATCTTGAATGTGCCCCTAAATCAACCGAATGGTCGAGTAAAGAATGGGGGAAATATAGAACATCGGTTGGTGGTACTGGAACAGCCGTAGGAACTGGGAAAAGCAATACAGCGCTTATTGTTGCAAAACTCAAAGAGGCGCCTGCTGATTCTGACCGAGCGGCACAGTTAGCTGACTCGTTAACGTATGGTACATACAGTGACTGGTTTTTGCCGTCAAAAGATGAACTGAATTTAATGTACACAACTCTAAAAGTGCACGGTGTCGGCTCTTTCGCTCCTTGGAATTATTGGAGTTCGTCCGAGAAAAGTGATGCCGGTGCGTTTTGCCAGAATTTCGACCTTGGCTACCAGGACTACACCGGTAAGCCAATCACACTACATGTGCGTGCTGTTCGGGCTTTTTAACTATTTAGAAATTTTCGACCCCGCTATCGCGGGGTCGAAAATTTTTCTAAAAAGAGTGCTCATGGCATTATATTATGATTTGCCTGTTTTTACAAAGAGCAATGGATAATGAACAGTGAAGAATTACCAAAAAATCTGTTCCATAGATCAGATTTTTTGGTAAGTAAAAGTTGTAATACAAGAATGAAAATTGGAGAAAAGGAGTTAGCAATAAGAATCCTTTGTTCGACCGTCTCGATACATTCCGCTTTCGCGGAACACTCGACGATTGAACACATACTTTTCTCCGGTCACCGAGCGAATGCGAAGCATTTGTATCGAGGTGACCGGGGAGCAATTCAATAACATCCTAATAAATTTCCATTACTAATGCTTGTTCTTAATCCGCATTTTTCTTCTCCAACATACAAAGTTTCTTCTCAGAGATGAAACTTTGGTTCTCTGATAACCAAAATTGGTTATCAGAGAACCAATTTGGATTCTTTGAGATGCAATTCAGAATGTTTGTCATCCGAATCCGATTCTATGAAATGATAAGCTGTCTCTCAGCGTATCGAAGTAAACGAAAAGAAATAAATGATAGAACTAACCATTAAAACGTCCGACGAAGTCGGACTCAACTCGGGCGACCACAGCATCCGGCAAAGCCGGTGCGAGGAATTCGCCCGACAAGAGCCAGGAGTGGGATCTCAAAGGGATGAGGAGCGGCAACTGAGCTCCTCGTTCCTTTGAACATTATTGCATGATCCATGCAGAAAACAGATTCCAAAGACGAAGTCTTTGGAATCTGTCAGATCTTGTTTTTCGTTCTTATCTTAAGAAGCTTCATCAAATTTATGCTTTACGTTATTCTTCCGGGGATTTAACATGATGAGGATATTATCTTAATTCTCAATTTTGCGATTAAAGCTTTATATGCTTGCCACTATGTATATTTCTGTTATTTTTATGTGAGGTAAAAAATGCTTCAGCTTAAAGAACAATACATCATCAACGATAAAGGTCAGCCGACCAGTGTCATCATCACAAAGAAAAACTATGACAGACTTGTTGAATACATAGAAGAACTTGAAGATATAGCTGCTTATGATAAGGCAAAGAAGGAGCGTTCAAAAGCTGTTCCGTGGGACATGGTCAAACGCTGAAATGTACTTCATTGAAATAACTCCTTCAGCAGCCAGGGATTATAAAAAATACCGCAGACCGAACTCACAAAAATTAACAAACTCATCAATTCACTTTCTCAGAATCCTATCCCGCCGGGAATTTTCGGTTCAAATGCCGTATAATTGATGTTGAATTTCAGCTAATTCACACATCTAAATACATCTTCTCATCAGTTAATTCTGATTAAACAGTTGACTCTCCACAGAAAAAGAGCTTAAGTTGAGGGTAAATAAAATATTGTAATAGAAAAACTATGAAACTATTCGGTTCACAAATATTTGCTTTGATCCTAACTATTCTGGTTCTGCTTTTATGTGTTTTTATGTCCGAATACTCAGTTTATAGAGATTATAATCCGCGAACAATTGAAATTAATTCTCATAATAATGGTTATTCTTTAATTATCTTAACCGCAGAAACTGCCGGTCGCATGGGTTCTGGGAATGCTTTGTTTAAAATCGGCAAATCAGGTGTACCTGAATATTTTGAAAATAAAAGATGGGATGTCCGGCTTAGCGGGTTTTGTTTTTCCAGAGATAATTCTATTTTGATTCTACGGTCTAACTTTTATGCTGACATAGCATTATTTTCAGTTTCAATTTTCATGATAATTGCATCGGTCTTCTATTTCTTTACGACTGCATTTCGCGGAGTTGGTTGAATAATTAGCATCGATTCAGCATTTTTTATTTCAGATAATAACTCAATCTTAACAAGATGTTTGGGTTTATTTCACTAGGGAATTAAGTTATATTCGCAAGCTGGTTAATACAAAACGATTAATGTATTTAGTCAGAGCCAAATCGGTCAAATTTTTTCATCCACAAATACATTTTTTCGACGTCTTCTTGACGGTATTCGTGGGCGCCAGAAAAAGATACAAAAGATAAGTTCAAGTTGTTGGCATCAACGAGCAGCTGATATGCGGTTTTATTAATCTCGTATAAAGAATCGGAGGTTCCCACTACAAAATAGGTTGGTAAATTGCGTAATGTTTTAGCCGCAGACGCATTAAGTTCACTTTTATCGTATAAAAATGCCCCAGCATGAATCCCCAAGGCCGCACAAGTATCCGGTGAACCAAGGGCAATGTGCCACGCACCAAAACCACCCATGGAATGACCGGTTAGGTATTGGCGGCTTTCATCAATGTGAACCAGGCTTTTGATTGTCTTGATGCATTCGCGGATATCAGTCTCTGAGATGCCACGATACCATAGGTTACCGCGCCCCCAGGGTGAAATATTGTAGCCATCTTCAAAAGCAAAACTGGTTTGCTGACCTTGAAAAGGATAGCTCAAATAGGATAACCGTTCTTCTGCAACATCCCAGAACCCATGTAGACTTACATAGAGAGGATATTCCTTTTCCGGATCCCATTGCGCGGGCAGCAGCAGCCAAGAGAAAGAGACCTGACCATCAGTAGGCGAGACCCACGCTATGATGAGTGGATATGATCGATTGAGGTAACTATCCCGCTGTCTGACGCTATTTCTGCTAGCCGTATCTGCAAAAGCGCTCCAGAGAGCATTGATATTTAGTGTGTCATTTAGTTGTCCTTCATCGCCAGCGTCGATAATTTTAATAATCGAATTGAAATGGAGCTTCATAAATGGATCATCAGACTCGGCTGCCAGTGTTTGCAGGGTTTCACTAAGTTCGACGCGGTGATCAGGTAAGTCTGAGGAGCCGCAACTTGCTTGGGCTAAAACCGTAGCTCCTAAGAGTGATATGCATGCACTGAACGTCTTAATTTTTTTAAAACGCATTTATAATATCCTCGGTAAAAAAATAACACTATGAATCTACACCCTAAGTATTGTTTAATTGCAATCATTATTCAGCAAACACAAACCATACAATACATGTTATCGGGGCGGAACCCCGTTAAAACAATTGACTTACTAAAGAAAAGGCTCATAGACTTATGATTACTTTGTGATGTAGGTCATTCATGAGAGGAATCATTTGAAAAAAAGGAGAATCCGCTGACTGAAAGAAATCATATTCATTTCATGTGATATATCGCGGTGAGGAACTGATATGCGTATTCTAATTGCGTTAACTTTTATTTTCATGACATCTTCAGCAATACCTGCGGGTAATATCTATACTTTTGGCCCGTCGCTCGGCGTAACGGGAAGAGCTCGTGAGTACCATCCTGTCTGGACTTTTGATTTTACTGCGGTTTGGGCCGATATAAGGGGATATGAATCATCTTCACTTCCTGCACTGAGCTGGCCGAAGATGCCGGTTCTCTGGACATCTTTCGGATTGAAACAGGTGATATCCTCAAAAGACAATTTTCCGGTTATTTGTTATGGTGAGATCGGCGGATATTATTTTATTAACGCTGGAGTTGGATACAGTTACCCTCTGAAAAAATATGATAATGGAAAAGGAGCACACCTGTTTCTGGGTATTCCTCTTCCTCTTTTTGATAGCGGGCTGTTTGTTGAACCTTATGGACGGGTTATGCTGAAGAGAAAAAGTGATAGAGAATATGGTGTTCTGATAAAATATTTCTTAGAGTGAAGAATCTGCCGACCCTCCTGAATAATCATTTATTTCTTATTGATTATTATTAAGTATCATAATAAAATGTTAATAATTAATTCGAATGCCATTCTGGAGGATATATGAGAAAAACCGCGTTTGTTTTGAGTTTTGTTTTTATTTTAATCTGTGCCTGCGCAGGGGGTTCAGCTGTTAAAGAACCTGAAACTGCAGGCATGCCAGATTCAAAAGGCGACTTCGGTAAAGGCAAAACTGAAAGAAGCGAAGAACTGGAAGTTCGCGGCGGCAAAACTGGTGCGGATGATATGGGCTCTGTGACTGCGGGTAAACCAAAGACTATGGATAAGGATTACTCGGCAGAATTAAAAAAATCATCTCCTGAACGACCGCCTTCCGAAGTTTCTTCTCCTAGAAAAAACGGAGGTGCTTCGGCGTCGGGACTTAAGGCTTCATTCTCAGATGATAATAAACAGTATGGTTATTTTATAAAATTTCTTGAAGATTATAAAAGTGCAAATCATCATCCGATTAATGTTTCCGAGAGAATAATTATCAGGGTTGTTGATTCCGAAGATAAATCCGTTGCGAATGCTCTTGTAAAAATAAAATCCGGATCAAAAGAAATAGCATCCGGCAAAACCTATTCTGACGGCAGCTTTTTGTTTTTTCCTTCCGAGCATAAAACAAATGATGCCGTTTATAATTGCGAAGTTACTTACTCCCAGAACAAAAAAACAGTAACGATATCGCGGAAAGGAAGCCGTGATGTTAAAGTAAAACTTGATACCAAGAGGATTTCTCAGAAAAGGATTCCGCTTGATCTTCTTTTTATAATGGATACTACCGGAAGTATGGGTGAAGAAATCGCCCGTTTGAAACAGACGATTGAAATAATTAATAATAATCTCGCCGCGATGCCCGCTAAACCTGAAATCCGTTTTGGAATGATTCTTTACCGCGATAAGGGCGATGAGTATGTGACAAAAGTAATTCCTTTAACTTCCGATCTTGACGGATTTCAGAATGAGCTTGCGAAGGTTGAAGCGAATGGAGGAGGAGATACTCCCGAAGATCTTCAGAGTGCGCTTGATGATGCTGTAAATAAGATTGAATGGAATAGAAACGGTATACGTCTTGTTTATGCGATTACGGATGCGGCGCCTCATCTCGATTATGAGCAGAAGTTTACATATGTTGATGCCGCACGCGAAGCCAGAAAAAAAGGAATCAAGATTTTCTCTGTGGGAACAGGAGGTCTTGATCTTGACGGAGAATATGTGCTTAGGCAGATTTCACAGTACACTTACGGTAAATATATTTTTCTAACTTACGGAGAAAAAGGTGAGAGTGAAGGCGGAAAAGAAGGAAGCGTCAGTCATCACACAGGTGCGAATTTTCAGACTGATAAACTTGAAGCGATAATTATTAAATTTGCGAAGGAAGAGCTTTCTAATTTGTCTGACACTCCGATTGAAAAAGATGAAGAATATATTGAAGCGAAAAAAATTGAGTCCGAAAAGAACGAAGAAACATTGAAGAAACTTTTTGATATGGCCCTTTCGCAGCTTATAGATTACTCGACGATTAAGATAGATGCAGGTACTCCGGTAAGCCTTCTTCCGGTAATCACTTCCGACAAAAAATACACCGCTAATGCGGAATATTTTACAGAGCAGGCTAATTTTTCTATTGCGGCGAATAAAACGTTTAAGCTCGTTGAAAGAAAGAATTTACAGAAGATACTTGAAGAAATTGAGCTTCAGAATACAGGAATAACTTCAGAAGAAAGCGCAGTAAAACTCGGAAAAATGTTAGGTGCTAAAATTCTGATAGGAAGCAGTCTTTATTTAAAGAACGGATATTATGAACTGTTTATAAAGATGTACCGTGTTGAAACAGGAGAGATTCTGTCAGTAAACAAGATGCGCATTGATAAGGCTCTGGGTTTAGGTAAGTGAGATAGAAAGAAATTTTATTGAAAAATCCGGTAGATATTAATTTCCATTTGTCGATGTTTGCAAGAAGTTTTATTTCAAAAGAAAGAATCGACAGATGGGAAGATTTGCTGATCCGACGGCCTTCAAAAATTCATAGAAAGTCGTCGCAGATATTTGATCATCTTGATTTTAATTATTGTAAGCGCTGTGATGATATTGCAGCTGCTGCTAAAGATACAATTTCCGGGGTTTATTATGGTTTTCATTGGGAGCCTGAAGTAATAACTTTCAAAGAAGCTGTTGAAAGGGGTGACTGCCAAAACGCTATTTTTTCAATAGATCCCGGAAAGTTTTGTGTTTTCTTCTTTCATGAAGGGTTGAATTATATTTGCAAAAGATGATTATTTTTTTGGAGAACTATGAATGGATTTAAATGATAAATCTTGCCGGTTCGAAACATCTTGAACAACTTGTAAGAAATTTTTTATGAAAGCTGTTGGAGAATGTTTCAGTAGAGGAATTCAGCCGATAATCAGTTATTATTCTGCTAAAAATATGCCAGTTCACAAGTTTGTTCCTTATAAATATGATCCCAAAAATATGCATTTAAGGATAAAGATATTCCATGCTCTGTCTGCGGTCTCAAATTAGAGAAACATGATAATGAGTCAGAAGTTATTTATAATTTTGGAATAGGCTGGTGCAGATTTAGTTCAAGTTATTATCATCTCATCGATTTGACTGAAATACTCTATCTTGATGAGCCGGAACCGAGTGTTGATAATATAAAAATATTTTCATTGCTGTTTAATTATATTCTATTTTTTTCCGATTATATTCTTAATAATTCTAATATCATTTCTTTCTAAAATAATACACATTACCAGAAGAAAATAAACTGAAGATATTATAATTCCGCCGAGAATCGGGTTCAATTCCTGAGTTAAATAATGATTTAAAGCGGCACATATTCCGGCAATTGTTATCATCTTTATGACATTGGTGAAGTGTTTCCTGAATGCAATAATCTTGTTCTTTTTTAAGTACCAGGTATAACTTAAACTGAGATAAACCTGTGTTGCAATTACTGCAACAGCTGCTCCCGTCATCGCAAAGAGTTTAATAAGGATAACATTCGAAATAACATTAACAATTAGAGTTTTTATCAATATCTGAGTTCTTTCTTTCTGTTTGTCCATTCCTGTCATAATAGAATCTGATATTATAAAAAGACTTGGAATGGCTAAAGCTATTATTTTCAAAGGCTGCGCTGAAGGAAGGAATTTGCTGCCGTAGATGAGAAGAATTATATCTTCCGCATAAAAGAAAGTGATAATAGCAATATAGAAAGACAGTATTATTAGTATTTTTGAATAAACATCATAAACGAACTGATACTTGTTTTTATCTTCTTTATGCTTATACAGATATGAGATTAAAACCCTGCCAAGACTACCCGGAACAAATATTATAGAAGAAAAAAAGATAAAAGCATTGGAGAAAAAACCGCCGTAAATAGGCGCAGTAATTACAGGTACGAGCATGACGTTCAAACGGTATAATGAATTCTGAATCACATTTCCTAATCCGAAAAAGAAAGCGAAATGCAGAAATTCCTTAAATTTGGCAAAGGAATAACAAAATACATATTTTTTTGTGACGAAAATAATGAAGCCTGTTGTAAAAGATATAACTATCAGCATTCTTGATAAAGCTATATGATAGTAATTTCCGGCAAAAAAAACAACAAAACCTGTTGATAAAAGAAAAAGAATAGAAAAGCAGCTGTTAATAATTGAAGAACTTCTGAATTTATCATGAGCTGTAAATATTGCATAAAAGGTGCTCATGTAATCATTTCCGATTCTGACAACACCGAATATCAGAGTCAGATATATAATGTCAAATTCACCCTTCGGATAATAAATAAAATAAAGTGAAACACAGAGAGCTATATAGCTTAATATGGCTAGCCCTGTTTTAATTAGAAATGCATTCGTAATATGGTTTCTTTCGTGTTCGGGATCTTTTATGATCATTCGAACAAGAGTTGTATTTATTCCTATGTCGGAAAACATTGCAAAGTAGGTTGCAAAACCAAGAGCTGTAGCATATTCGCCGAATTTAACTTCTTTTAAATAGCGCGATACAATAATGTTTATAATAAAAAAAGCAAATTTATTAACAATTGTTTCGGAAATAACAAATATCGTATTTAAAAAAACTGTTTTTTTGTTATTTGTTTTAGTCATTGTTTAAATTATAGATAATCCCGAGTTTAAGTATAGTCAAAGTTAAAGCAAGAGAGAACATAAAATTGCAGTTTTTTCAGCATAAAGTGTCAACAGTTTTTCTTTAATTGAACATTATGATGAATAGCTGGAGTTCGTGAATAAAACAGGATATCTGATTTAATAAGCTCTCAGCAAATGCTTTTTATCTGATGCAAGTGCTAAAAATACCTTTTTTTAGAATTTCATTTTTCCGAATATTTTCTTTTCAGTTTTCGTAAAATAAATTTAATTATTAGAATTAAACATATAACGACTACGGAATATGGAAGCAGAAAAAGAATAACAGGGACTATTGTCTGTAAACTGTATCCAAGAGCGGTTTTTGCATTTCCGCAACCGATAAAAAAGCATCCTGCAAGGCTTTTAGTTTTTATGACATCTAAATGTATTTGCGAATAAGCAATATTTTTGTTTATGAGATTCTTTTTCTCTGCATCCTCTTTATATGAATTAACGTCAAATTCTCCGGCTCTCATGTCGATGGAATCTATCACATAGTTGTTTTTTATCCAATCAATCATGTCTAGAAAAGATGATGAAGGGATAAGTATAGTCATATTACCTTTTTCATCGGATTTTCCTCTATTGCTCCATGATTCAGAAATAATCATGGCATTAAAATCAGGCAGTTTTTTGTAAACACTACTTCTCAATTCGTCCGGATTATTAAACTCAATATCTAAATATGCAGTTTTGGATACATCTGTTCTGGAAAATAAATCTTTATTATTTGATTCATTCTTTTCTCGGTTAGAGCAAGATATAAGAGAGAAAAAAAATAAGAAAAGGCAGATGTATTTTGACATTAATGTATAATCCCCTTTTGAAGATATAATGCATTCGATGACGATTGAACGTAGATTATTTATAAATGTCTTAGAATAAAGAAGTCAAGATCAAAAAGACATTAAATTAATCGCTATTTATCAATATTGTTCACAGTCGTTTCATTCTCTTTTCATAGTATTTTCATGTTAATCCTTAGTTTTGTTTCAGGAATTTGATTTAAGCAAATTTTCTGGAGGGAAAATGAAGGGAGAAAATTCTTTTTTTGATAATCTTCTGTGGCATGCAATCTGTGCTGTCAGAAGCTTGTACCGCAGTAGAAAGATTCTATCGGCGGTGTCTTTGTTTTTTATTCTTAATACAATAGGCAAAGTATATCCGGATTTTGTTAACAGTATGTTTCTTGTTCCGTCAGGAATTCTTTCTTCAATTTACTGCATGTCGCCGATGACAGACGAAGGCGGTTTCAACGTCATTCATACATCTTTAGGTACTATTAGGTTGATTGATTCATGCAGTGGTTTCAGCTTCTTTATTATTGCTTTCAGCATGATCTTTTATCTGAGACTTAAAAAGCTATCTTTCATAGAAACTGTTTTATCGCAGATACTTCTGGCTCTTCCTGTGTGGATTGTCTGCGTAGCGGTAAATTCGATTAGAATTGTTTCTGCGTTATACGCTTCATCTTTTTCTGATAAGTATTTAAACGGATCATTTCATTCTATCATTCACATGTCTGTCGGAATGATGATATTCATTCCTGCTCTGCTTTTAATCTATAAAATCCATGGGAGAGTTTCAAATGAAAAAGAATATATCATTGATTGATTTAAAAACATTCATTGCAGGAAAATTATTTGCGGCAGTATTTCTTTTGATTCCGCAAATATTTCTTTTTGCGGTTAATGCGAATTCATTCTATATTTCATCGAAGAACCAATTTTCCGGTTTAAATAGCAGGATAATTATTGTTAATTTTGCTTTACAGGCTGTTTCTTTTATTATTGCATCAATTATTTTCAGAGAAACAGTTCTGAGAAAAGAGAGAAAAGCATATGTACAGGTTGTACTGAACGTTTTGCTTATGATTTCGGCCTGTGCTTTTATGGCTTTTTATTATCTTATCGTCTATGATAAAATAGGAAGGGTCTCTTCCAAGCTTATAATTGAAGATCACCTATTATATCTTCAGTTAGCCTGTATGGCTTCATCAGTGATTTATCCTCTATTATCCGCTTCGCTGTGGAGGATAGAAAAGAGTTCAGTCAGGGAAATTGTTATCTTGTCCGCTTCAGGATTTCTCTTTCCTTTATTTTGGTTTGGACTTTTAGGGATATTTTCGGCGTTTTACGGAATGTTTTATCATTCGTCATCAAAACTGATTGGCATTAGTTTCATTTCTCTGTTTTGCGCATGTTCTCTTTTTTCTCTAATTGCGTTTGTTCGTATTTTTTCGTTTGTTGTAATGAAAACTGAAAAATACAAACTGCAAAGGAATCTTATTATTGGAATTACTGCCGGATTTTTTCTTCCTTTTGCAGGACTTCTGTTGAATTTAGTAATTCCTTTTCCCGGCAATTTCCAATATCCTGGAATATATCTGCTGACTTTCATCAATGCACTGGCTGTAGCAATTCCTGAAACGGCAAATAAAACTTTCAATATGTGTTTGTCTGCTGTCAGAATAATGCTTTTTCCGTTCGTTGTTTATTTTTTTGTAATACTTGCTCCGGCTATACCATTTTCGTTTATTTTGATTCTCTTATTCGGTGTGGGTATCATTTTATTGTCTCCTGCTTTTCTTATCTTACTTCACATTTCAAAACTTAGAAAAGATTATTGTTTATATTCTGCGTTATTCGGTAAGATAAAGACTGTAACGGCTGTGGTTATCCTTCTTCTTATTCTACCTTCATTTTTTGCGGCAAAAAAATACATTGAATACAAAGTCCTTCAGAATGCTTCAAAATATGTTCTTAATGAAAAATCATCCGAAAACCTGAAGTATCCGCTGTTTATGATAAAGGATGCATTAGCTAATATGTACCGTGATAAAACAGGAAAGGGTCTTCCCGTTCTATCTGCAATTTCAATTCAGATATCCAATAAAACTCTGCCTCAAAACAGAATTGATGAAATGTTTAAAGTCTTTTACGGAGATTGTGCGTACAATTCTGTAGAAAGCATAAAAGGGATAACCGATTTTTCAGTGTTCGGAAGCCGTACGTATAATAACCGGGATTCTTTGCTTTTGAATAAAGAAAGAGTTCTTTCAGATGCTTCAATAGAATCAGTGGAAGAAATATTTTCTTCTGAAGAAGGAGACACTAAGAGATATTCAGTTAAAATATCAATGCAGGAACTGACAGGAGAATCTCGTAATGACGGATTTCGCGGAAAAATTATAATTCCTGACGGTGTTTTTATTTCCGGGCTTAAACTAAAAATCGGAGATAAATTCGAACAGGGGCGTATATATGAAAAGACGAGTGCTGTCTGGGTTTTTAATGAAATAAAAAGACGAGCACAGGATCCGGCAGTAATTTATTATCTTTCTGAAAACGAGTTGAGATTTGATGTTTTTCCTTTTAAAGAGAACGAAAAACGTGAATGCATAATTGAATTTATCTGCCCTAAAGGATCTTCCTCGAAGATCAGATTTTTATGCCAGATGGGAACTTCAGATAAATTCACATCTCATGAGGAAACAATATATTTTAATTCAAAATCAGAATCAAAAGTGTTAAAAACAGAAAACAATTACGGATCTGTTTTTTATATTCCTGAAGCAATTGCAAAAGACATTAAGACAGAAATGCGGAAGCCTGTTCTATATATTATAGCAGACTGGTCGAAGGATTCGCAAGTATCTAAAGATGAAATTCTTTCAGCTGCAGAATCTGTAAAAAAAGATATTCCTGAAATTGAATATGCCTGCGTATGCTATACCAATTATCTGCCGAACGAAGGTAAAATTCTTCCTTTTCAAAAACTTATTGATGAATTGAAAGAAACGGATTCTGAAGATTTTACAGCAAAGAAAGGAGGGTTCTTCTATAAGAAAAGTGTGCAGAAAATTTCTGAAAAATATAAATATTCCGAAAATGAATTTCCGGTTTTTGCTGTCATTACACCTTCAACAGAAGAAGTGTCTGCAGAAAAGGAAAGTCTTTCTGCAATACTGCCTCCTGATAAGAAAGGTTTTTATCTTACATCGGACGGAACTGCTTTCTGTGATGTACCGGAAAAACAAGAAAATGGAGTGCGGCGTGTTTATTTCGGAAAAGGGTCAAGTTCTGTGTTTGAAGGAAACGATTCGATTCTGCATTTCGCTGAAAAGAATGAATCTGACAATATTTCTTATACTGATACAAAAGGAAATTTTAGGAAAGTATATGCAGAAAATGCTGAAGGAGTTATAAAAACTGCATTCGATCTTTATTCTGATGAAAAAATAAAAGGTAATTCGGATGGAGAAGTGTTCAAAAGTCTTGTTGCCGATTCTCAAAAATCAGGAATAATTACTTCAAGCACTTCATACATAGTAGTTGAAAATGACAGGCAATGGAAGGAACTCGAAAATAAAGAAAAAGAAATTCTTGATAATGAGTATGCAGAAACGTATAATTCTCCTGAACCGGGGGCTTTGGTTCTGTTTTCAGTACTAATCATTTTAGCTGCCCTGATGAAACTAAAAAGAAGAAGATACTCGCGGTAGATTTAACGCGCCGTCTTCTTTCGGATTATTGCTGGACAAAGAATGCGGCGCAGCTCTGATTGACTTAACAATTGTAGCTATGGGGAAGTCCGTGAGAACCGGACACAGTCGCGCTACGGTAACGGGGATTAACCCCGGAGTCCGATTACCATACAATTGCCAAGTTTTTGTCGCGTCAGCAAAAAGGAGGACAGATGCAAAACAAAAGGATAAAATCCTTTGTGACGGGATTCCCGCGCATTGGAGAAAAACGCGAGCTTAAAAAAGCTCTGGAAGAATTCTGGGATAATAAAACAGACTTCTCTTCTCTCGAGGCAGTTGCCTCACAACTCAGAAAAAGGCATTGGACTTATCAGAAAGATGCCGGTATCGAATTCATCAGCAGTAATGATTTCAGTTATTATGATCAGATGCTCGACATGTGTGTAATGCTGAACGTGATACCTGAACGGTTTGCGGAAATTTCCGACCCAGTCGGCAGATATTTCTCGATGGCAAGAGGAAACGCAAGTTCAACTGCAATGGAAATGACTAAGTGGATGAACACAAATTACCACTACATCGTTCCGGAGCTGTCAGCAGAAACAAAGTTTTCTCTTAATCCGCAAAAAATCATTACTGAGTATACAGAAGCAAAATCGGCCGGAATCAAAACAAAGATCAATATTATCGGACTTTTGACTTTTCTCGGTCTGGCAAAGACTACGGACGGCAGTGATAGTTTTAAACTGCTGGATAAAATTCTACCGCTTTATAAAGAGCTTATTTCTAAAATTTCAGAGCTTGATGATGAAGTATTTCTTCAGTTTGATGAGCCTCTTGCGGTAAAAGATCCGTCGAAGGAATTTCTTTCTTTATTAAAACAGACTTATCATGAACTTTCATCTGTGTGCACAAATGTTAAAATCATTCTTGTGACATATTTTGATCACGCGTCAGAAACCGTTACTGCGCTCAAAGATATTCCTTTATACGGAATAGGTCTGGACTTCGTTTATGGGATGGAAAATATAAAATGCCTCGCAGATTTAAACGGCAAAAAACTCATTGCGGGTATTATCGACGGACGCAATATCTGGAGATCGGATTATGCGAAGAATTCTCTTCTCTTAAAAGAAATTGAGAAGTTTGTACCGAAAGAAAACATAATAGTTTCAACGAGCTGTTCTCTTCTTCATGTTCCTTATTCTCTCGAATATGAGGAAAGGCTTGAGCCGCACATAAAAGAATGGATGTCGTTCGCGAAAGAAAAGCTTCATGAAATTTCCGATACTGCTGATATTTTCGATAATGCTGATTCGGATTCTTCTTCGCTAAAATTGAAAACAAACGGAGAAATTTTAAAATCAAAAATTGAGTTTCTTAAAACTACTTTAAGTGCAGAATCTGATGAAGTTAAAGATGAAAGATCCTTTTCTTTTGCTGAAAGAATATCAGCACAGAAAAAAATTCTTAATCTGCCTGTTCTACCGACGACAACTATTGGTAGTTTTCCGCAGACTGCCGAAATCAGAAAACTAAGAAGTGACTTTAAGGCAAATAGAATAACTCAGAATGATTATGATGAAGGAATAAGAAACTATATTTCTTCATGTGTAAAATTTCAGGAAGAATCCGGTCTTGATGTTCTTGTTCACGGCGAACCTGAACGTAATGATATGGTAGAATATTTCGGCGAACAGATGGAAGGCTTTATCTTTACGCAAAACGGATGGGTTCAGAGTTACGGAAGCAGGTGCGTGAAACCTCCGGTTATTTACGGAAATGTGTCCCGGCCTAAACCAATGACTGTGGATATTATTTCGTATGCGCAGAGTTGTACCAAAAAAGTTATGAAAGGAATGCTTACGGGTCCTGTCACAATTTTAAATTGGTCATTTGTGCGAAATGACATTGAGCGCTCCGCAGTTTGCAAACAGATTGCGTCTGCTATATGCCGGGAAGTTTCGGATCTTCAGTCTGCCGGAATTAAAATCATTCAGGTGGATGAAGCCGCATTTAAAGAAGGTTATCCTCTCAGAAAAGAAAAGGTATCTCTTTACGAAAAATGGGCGGTTGATGCTTTTAAGCGTGCAGTCAGTTCAGCTGAAAAAGAAACGCAGATCCACACTCACATGTGTTACAGTGATTTCAACAGTATAATCGGAACTCTGGAACAAATGGATGCCGACGTTATTACGATTGAAACTTCAAGAAGCGGAAATAAACTGTTGCATGTTTTCGCGGAAAGAGGATATAAAAATGAAATCGGTCCCGGAGTTTATGATATACATTCTCCTCGGATTCCTTCAAGAGAAGAGCTTGCTCAGCAGATAAAAATGCTGATAAAGGTTATTCCTGCTGAAAGGCTCTGGATAAATCCGGATTGCGGACTCAAGACACGTAAATGGGAAGAGGTTAAACCAAGTTTGAAAAACATGGTTGATGCCGTTATGGAAATAAGAAAAGCACTATAAACAAAACCGGACGGTTCATAACAAACCGTCCGGTTAAGCAATTTTTTTGAGTTATCTGCCCTGCTAGGGTTCGAACCTAGACATTTCTGATCCAGAATCAGATGTGTTGCCAATTACACTACAGGGCAATTAGCCACCAATTTATGAACGGCGTATTCTTTGTCAAGAATTATCCTGCAAATTAATCAAGCCATTTGTTTATGCTGAAAATTTTGTCAATTGCGTCGCTTGTCCAGTTGCTGTATGGAAAGTTTGTAACAAGTTCAGAAAAACTGGTTTTAGCATTTTTAAGTCTTTCTGCAAGAAGTTTGCGATTTCCGACATTTATCTTTGGTCTTGTTTCTCCGAAATATTCATCGAAAGCCTGTTTCATTATCGAAAAACCGGATTTATAGATTGTGTACGATGGATCAGTATCGGGTTTTTCTTCTTCGGTATTGGATTTTTCTGAGAATGAATTTTTTAAAAAAGAATAAGCTTCATTGATTATCACCATCTTGGCAAGAGAATCGGCACCGGGATTTTTATCGGGGTGATTGAGTCTTGCGAGGGTTGCGTAAGCTGAACGGAGTTCTTCTTTCGAATAATTTTCGGACAGTCCGAAAATAAAACGGTAATGTTTGAGTTTTTCTTCTGCCTCGCTCATAACTTAGTCTGATACTTTATATTTTTCGAGTCAAGGTTAAAAAAGCTTTGAATTATTCGGTTTCATGAATTAACATTACCTTTCTATAGAGGAAAGCATGGGCGGAAAAAAAACATTTTATGTATCATGTGTTATAATATCTTTTTTTCTTTTTTCTTTCATTTTTGCGCTTTCAACTGCTGTTTTGTACTTTGCAGGATCAATGCAGGATTTCGTTTTTCATGCCGGTCTATTTGAAATAATATATCTTGTCGGAGCTTTTTTGCTTTTTACGTTTATTTTCGTCGCGAAGGTGAAAAAAAATATAGCGAAAGATTTAAATACATTAAAAAAACGCTCTGTTGATTTAGGTATGTTTATCTCAAGTGCGGTGGTATACACTCTGGCTGTTTTTTTAATTGATAGAATTTCCTCAAGCTGTATTGAAAGACCGGTCAAAATCCCTCTTTATATGGCTGTCGGTTTTATGTTTTCTTTTGCGGCATATCATTATCTCAAATCAGCGATATTTGTTTTCATGAATGGTCTTATACTAAACTACAATCTCTCTATCAAAGGAATATCTGACTCGATAAAGAGCAGTGCAGTATTCTATTCAAATGCGCAGTCATCCATTAATTATTGTAAACGATTTGATCTTAACCTTTCACTTTTTGCCGTCAAAATAGGAAAAATTAAGTTAAAGAAAGGAACATTTTCTGCTGCAGAAAAAGACATTTCAAAGAAGGTATCGTTTCTTCTTGCGGACATTTCAAGGAATTACGAGCCGTGGTATTATGATAAATCCGGAAATATTCTTTTTTCTTTTCTTCAGGTCAAAAGTAAAACGGACTATCAGACTGCATCGAAAAGATATTCTTCAGCTTTGACGGAAAACAAATTTCTGTATGATACAGAAGAATATATTGCCGAGATTTATTTTGCCGGAGAATTTTTTACTTCGGGAGAACTTAATTTCCCGATATATGAAAATGCAGCAAAAGATTATCTTAAAAATGCCGTAACGGGGATAACCACTCAATTGAAGAGAATCAGATAATATGGAAATAAATCTTCTCATCATTTTCATGACTGCCGGCTTTTTCCTTGGAATGATATATTTATTCCGGTTATTTCGTTTGCATGCAATTCCCAATCGCATTCAAAAGGCAAAAGATCTTCTTAGTGTAAACGATGAGAAGGCATTGGCTATATTGAATGCTGTTCTAAGTCTTGATAAAACAAATACGGAAGCAAACTGGCTTGTTTCAAAATATAATTATGATAAAAAACATTTCATTCTGGCTCTGATGACGCTTCAGGATATGCTAAAATATGACAGATATACTCCTGAGATAATGGAACAGGATGTCCGTGAAATGCTGGCACGCATTTATCTTCTTCTCGGCAATGTTGAAAAGGCTATGGAGCAGTTCAATACGATGAGCAGGAAATGGGCTATGCCGTCATCAATTCTGAAAACAGCTATCAAGATGCAGCTTGAGTCGGGATATTTTGCTGAAGCAAAAAAATTATGCAAAGAAGGAAGCGATCTTTATCCTGCGGATGGAGAATTTCCTTTTACTCTTGGTGTAATTTCTTTCAGGGCAAAGGATTATCCGTCTGCCGAGAGCCGGTTTCTTGAAGCAGAAAGAAAGAACTATTATACCGGAGATATAAATCTTTATCTTGCGAAAATATATTTTGCATCCGGTCAATTTGACCGCGCACTTGAAAGGGTTGAAAATGTTCATGGTCTCGAAGAAGGCGAAACTGAAAAAGAACTTCTGAAAGCAAAAATAAATTTATCTTTGGGAAACATTCTGCAGGCGCTGTCTGTTTTTGAAGAGACTGAGAAAAATATTAATGAAGAAGATTTATATTTTTCAGAATTTAGTTTCTATTATGCCGAAGCTTTGGAAGCTGCGGGAAGTACAGAGAGTGCCGTGAAGAAATGGAATTTGGTTAAAGATTCCAGTCCTCATTATAATGATGCCAGGGATAAACTCTTTTTCTACAAGAATATCGGTCAGGACAAACTCGTTTCAAAAATTCTTTCGATGCCGTCCAATATGTTTGATTCGCTGTCCCAGAGTCTTTTGTCGCATTTGGATTATAATATCAAGAGTGTTTTGTTTAAAGATGACCGGCTTGTCTGTTATAATTGTTCCAGCAAAAGAGATTCGCATATGTTCGGGGAATACATTGTTTTTTCAACAAGGATAACTTCTCCGGTGAACGAAGCTGCTATAAACAATTATATTTCACGGGCGAGGTATCATAACATAGATAAGATAGTTGTCATTGCACCAATGTTCAGCGATGATTGTCTTGCATATGCTTCTTCTAAAAATATAATAATTTACGGATTTGATGCATTCTTTAAGAATAATATTGCGCAAAAATTTTTTAACAAGAAGTAGCTGTTAAATTTTGTTTTTATTGATCAGATATTGCAGATGAATAAAATTAATAATTCCAAAAAAATAAACAAACCAAAGATTTGCTATGGGAATTGTGACTTTAATTAAAATGAACATAGATTATGTTAGTTTAAACTGTCAGGGATTAACAGTTAATTAATTCTCGGACTAGTATTTTTAAATCATGTTGAGGAGGGTAAAGTGTCGCAAAGTATTATGGAGGATTTTTACTCCCTATTAAGAATAGAAGGTTTTGAGAAAAATAAATATGATGAGCTCTATCCACTTTTTTCACTAAAAAAATATTGTAAAAAAGAATATTTTCAACATGCTGGCGAAGCTCATGACTTTATTGGAGTTGTAAAAGAGGGTATCTTCCGGTTTTTTTATGTAGATCATAAAGGAAAGGAAAGAACAAAACATTTAGTTACTGCCGGAGGTTTTCTTTTTAGTATTTCATCATATGTATCCGGATGTGAATTGTCTTTTTCCATTCAGTCTTTATCGGATTCAACAATATATATTGCCTCTCTGGAGAGTTTGAGAAAAGTTATAAATGATTCTGAAAATCTTCAGAAGTTATATTATCATCATTTGCAGGAAATGTATATTCTCAAGGAAAAAAGGGAAGAGAGTTTCCTTTTGAAGACTCCGGTAGAAAGATATAATGATTTTATCTCACAATACAGAAATCTCTTTAATTCCATTCCTCAGCAGTATGTGGCGTCTTACCTTGGAATTGATCCGGTATCTTTATCCAGAATTCGCGGAAAAATACAAAAATCTTAACATCAGTTAATGATTTTCATCTTTATTTCTGTTAAACTAAGTATGGCTTAGTAGGAGGTAAAGATGAATTTCCGCAAACAAATATTTAAAATAGCTTCAGTCTCCATGGCTGTATTTACTTTTTTATGGTGGCCGTTGTCTCACTGGTTTTACTCTGATAAATATCATTCACTGCTGGGATTCTCTTTTGGCAGTTATCAGAATAGTATGGTTAAAATGATCGGAACTTGCGGGTTACTGCCTGTTATGGTATTATTGTACCTTGCTGTAAATCCTGAAGGGAAAAGACCGCTTATTTTGCTGTTTTCTCTTTTTTCATTGTTGCTTGGGTTAACTTTTTTATATTTGATAAGTTTAGGGTTTTTCCCTAAAAAAGAATTCTTTAATGTTTTTCTATCGATTACTGTATCAATTCTCTATCCATATTTTTATCATTTAAGTTATGATTAATGAGAGAAATTTGAGATAATGAATTACTTCTTCGTTTTTGTGTTTTTTGTAATGATTTGAAGTTATTGTTTTGAAAAGAACTGATTTTTCAAAACAATAATCATGCTAATTTATTTATTCTGTTAAGACGTTGGTTTTCTTTTAATAAAAAATACTTTGATTACAATCCATACTATGAGAAGAAACCCGACGATAATGAAAATATTAGTAAGAATAGAATAATACTTTTCGAGAAGTGCTTTCTGTGAGTATAAGAAATAACCAAGTGCAGCAAGAATTGAACTCCAGATTGCCGAACCTAAAAAAGTATAAAAAATGAAGGGTTTCAGCTTCATTCTTGAAAGCCCTGCCGGAAGAGATATTAACTGGCGGATAGCAAAAACAAGCCTTCCGATAAATGTGGAAATATTTCCATATTTGATAAAGTAATTCTCTGCTTTTTGAACACCTTCACGGTTTATCAAAAGAAGATGGGCAATTTTAGTATCAGCAAGAGAATATATGATTTTTCTCCCGAGAAAAAGAGCAAGAAAGTAATTGATAAGAGCTCCGAAAATAGAACCCGTTATTCCGCAAAGTGTAACAATAAAAATGTTGAGTTCACCGTTTGCGGCTTTCCAAGCCGCAGGCGGAATAACTATTTCTGACGGAAACGGAATGAATGATGACTCTATTGTCATCAACAGTGTTACAGTAAAATAGTTTATATGCGACATGTACCAATCAATTACAGGTGCGAAAAAATCAGCCATTGACAACCCTCAGAGTTCTGTTTCGTTTAGAGAAAGATTTATGAAAAATAACATCTTCGGTAATTTTTGATATATCAGAACATCCTGAAAGAATCATCGCAGTAATGAGTTCTTTGCGGATGTGTTCCAGATAAAAGGAAACTCCTTTATCATACATCCCGACAGCTGCAATGGCAACAGGTCTTCCTATAAGAACAGTTTCTGCGCCGAGAGCCAGTGCTTTTATGACATCAACTCCGCTGCGGAAACCTCCGTCAATCATAATCTGAATATGACCTTTAACTGCCTTCGTTATATCAGGAAGTATTTCCATCGTTCCGCGCATCTGGTCAAGAACCCGTCCGCCGTGATTTGATACGATGATTGCTTTAGCTCCGGCTTCTACTGCGAACTCGGCGTCACGAGGATGCATTATTCCTTTAAGAACAAACGGCAGATCAGTTGACGCAATAATTTCACGGAGAGTGTCAAGCCCCTTGGGTCCGACAGATTGATTTTTCATCTGCATTGTCTTGAAAACTACTGCGTCAATATCCATTCCCACGGCAATAGCTCCGGCAGATTCGGCGGCTTTGATTCTTTCAATTATTGAGTCATTGTCTTTTCTCGGTTTGAAAATAGGAATTGCCAGGCCGCCGGCTTTTTCAACAGCATTCAGACCGATTCTATATTTGTATGGAGTAGCACCGTCTCCGACGAATGCGATAGTTCCGGCGTCTCTGCATCCATTTACAACTGAACGGGCATAGAGTTCTTCATCAATTGCTCCTGCCATATTTGTAACAGTTCCTGTGATAGGAGCTGCCATTACAGGAAGTTTAAGTTTGTGGTCTAGAAAATATGCTGTTGTATCAGGTTCGTCAACATCATGAATGACTCGGGTATTTATCTTATACTCGTTTATTGCCTCTATGTTTCGTTTGAAAGAATCTCCGCGGCCGACGGCTCCCATTCCGGGAACACCTGATGCACATTTCGTTCCATCACATTCCGTGCATGCATAGCAGACTTTGTTGAATTTTTCGCGTGCAACAGCTCGGATACTTTCCATGCTTATATTGCTTTCGTCGGATATTTCTATTTGAATTATTTTTCTTGCTTCTGAAACGATTCTCTCGGCTTCTTCAAGAGTTTTTGCCGTTGCAATAATGTGACCGGCTTTTTCGACATTAGATTTAGGTTTGGATATTTTATCACCAAGATTGACACTGATAAATATTTCGTTGATTCCTTTCACTTGGCGGGCTTCGTCAAGACCTAATATTCTATTTACAATTCCCGGTTTGGCAATAATTGCTCTTTCTATGGAAACAAGATTCTTTGACGGTTCAAGGTTTGAAGGTTCCTCTCCGAGAGCAATCTCAATTGCTGCTTTCATAAGATCAATTCCGCTTGATAGCGGAAATGTATAGGTGGACATGAATCCGCCTGAAAGTCTTGCGGCAAGCTCGCCAATTTTTACTCCGGTTGAAGTAACTTTGATATCGCCCTTTGCGAAACCGTGAGTAATATTAAGAGCCTTGATTCCGAGAGTCATCACGTGTTTTGCTTCTTCTATTGTTTTTTCAGGAAGGAAAGACGGCATTGTATGACCTTTCTCAATGAAGAAAGGCTGGTCTTCAATAATTCTGTCAGCTATTCCTGTAAAAGTAATTTTACCTTTATAAATGACGGCATCGATTGAAAGCTCAGGACCGTCCATGAATTCTTCTATTATCAATTCTCCTGAAGGAGATGAATCTTTTGCGTTCTGATAAGCTTCGGCGATCATACCTTTGTCTTTGATGAGCATGACACCGCGTGCTCCCATGTTGTCACATGGTTTTATTACGGCCGGAGATTTAAGTTTATCACATGCTTTTTTTGCGTCCGCGAGCGACCACACGGGATAGAACTTCGGGGACGGAACTTTATGTTCTTTGAAACGTGTACGCATTTTAACTTTATTTGTCGCAGCTTCAGCATCTTCGAATTTAATTCCGGGAAGATTGAGCGCGCTTGCAACCGCCGCGACGGTCATCGATGCATCTGTTCCGACAGTGAGAACGCCGTTTATAGGGGTCAATTTGTTCTGACGTCTCGCTTCTCTCACGGTTCCTTCAAAGTCTCGTGTGCTTATTACAAGAGGAATGTCGGCAAATTTCATTCCGACTGCTTCGGGGTTGTAATCTGTTACAATCACCTGAAGACCCATTTTTTTTGCAGTCTGTATTGCCGGAAGCTGAAGCAGTCCTCCGCCGATTATCATAATTGTTTTTTTCATTATGCCGTCACCTCTTAACGGAAAATAAAGGGAACAGAAAACCGGTTCAATATCGAATTATGTCTCATACTGTTTTTAAACAGTCAAGAATAAAAGGAAACAGCCGGCCGCTTTCCGCTTTTACGCCAACTGAAAAACGGAAATCGGTCGGCCGAAAAAGAAAGTGTCCTGTAGAATTATCGGAATATTGAATAAAAAGATTAGCTCTTTATCTGCTTAAGTTTCAATTCATAGCTGCTTCTAAAGCTGATAACAGATCGTCTTTGTTTTCGAGACCTACTGAGAGACGGATAAAATCATTGCCGATACCTGCTTTAACTCTATCTGTTTCAGGCATATTTCGGTGAGTTGTGCTTGCAGGATGAATCATTAGCGTTTTTGCGTCTCCGATGTTAGTGCAGTGAGAGATAAGTTTAATGTTATCGATCATTTTTTTGCAGGAGTCATAGCCTCCTTTGAGACCAAACCCGAGCATTCCGCCGTAATAATTTCTGAAGTATTTTTTTGCGTTTAGGTGCGAAGGATGATCTTCGAGTCCGGGATAATTCACCCAGGCAACTCTGGGATGAGAAAGAAGTTGTCTTGCAAGATATTCAGCATTTTCGCAATGGCGGGGATATCGCACATGGAGCGATTCCATTCCGTGAAGTAGAAGCCATGCGTGAAGAGGAGCCATGCATCCTCCGGTATTCATAAGAGTTTTTCCTCTCATCCGCATGATGAACGCGAGCTGTCCGTACTTGTCTACAAAGCTTTTTCCGCCGGGAGCGGCTTCAAACATCATCGGATAACGTTTCTCGTCCCATTCAAATTTTCCGCTATCTACAACAGCTCCGCCGATGATTGATCCATGTCCTTCCATATACTTAGTGCATGAATGAATTACAAAATCTGCTCCATATGTAAAGGGATTTGTTATAAAGGGTGTTGCAATAGTATTATCCACTGCGAGAGGGAGCTTTGACTTAGCGCATATTTCGGAAATTGAATGGTAATCGGGAACAACGAGAGACGGATTTGCAAGATTTTCTACATATACAAGTTTTGTCGAATTGCTGATTGCGCATTTCAAAGAAGCCGCATCAAGAGGGTCGAAGAAAACTGTATTGATTCCGAGGGAAGGAAGAGTGTCGGTAAAAAGACCCATAGATCCGCCGTAAAGGCAGTTAGCTGCGGCGATTGAATCACCGGACTTTAAAAAATTCAAAATGAAAGAAGAGACAGCAGCCATTCCTGAAGAAAAAGCAACAGCTCCGATTCCGCCTTCTGCAGCGGCAATTCTATCTTCTGCTATTTTAACAGTCGGATTATCAATCCTTTGATAAATATGACCCGGTGCATCCATTGAAAAGAGTTCTGCTGCATGATCTGCGGAATCGTAGCAAAAGGCGGATGTTTGATATATCGGAACCATACGGCTTCTATTATGTTCCTCCGGACTGTATCCGGCGTGGACAAGAATTGTTTCAATGGATTTATTTTTCATAATTGCTCCAGGACATTTTTTTACAATGTTTTACTAATAGTTAAAAACCACAAATATTTTTTAAAACAGCAACCTTATTTTTATAGACATTGTCTGCTTAAACGGAAGGAAAAAATGAAAAAATCCGAAACTGTATCTTTTGCTACCCATTTTGCTGCGGCAATTATAAGCTTTATCGGAACAATCGTTTTAGTGGCTTTCTCGAAAACACCTGAGATTAAGACTGTTTCGTTTATTTACGGATTTGCAGTAACCTTTCTTTTCACTTCGAGTGCTGTTTACCATGCGACAAAAAAAACCGAGAACTCTGTTACCATATTCCGCAAACTTGATCATTTCGCAATATTTGTTATGATCGCGGGTTCATATACTCCTATCTGTTACATGTTTCTTGACGGTGCGTGGATGATTTCGATTCTTGCTGTACAATGGTCTCTTGTTGTTGCAGGTGGAATAATCAAATTCTTTGTAACGGGAAAATCGCGTATACTTAGCACATCAATTTATCTGATAATGGGTTGGATTCTTATTATCCCGCTCAAAAAACTTCTTGTGACAATTCCAGCTTCTCAACTTTTTTTTCTTCTAGGTGAAGGAATTGCTTTTACAGTCGGAGCTGTTTTCTACATGGTTAAAAGACCTGCAAAAATATTTCACGAAATTTTTCATGTTTTTTGTATCATCGGTGCGGCTCTACATTACACTGCGGTCTTTCTTGCAATAGTATAATCAGTCGACCATTATCAAAAAAAGAATTTATTGACATGATTAACACTGTTGATTAACAGTGTTAATCATGTAGGTGTTTTGTGAAAAAAATAGGAGTTTCTAAAGATCAAATTGTCAGAACTGCAATAAGACTGATCGAAGAACATAAAGATGTATCCAAGGTCAATTTGCGTGAGATAGCAAGAATCATAGGATGTTCTGCATCGAACATCTATAACTATTATAATAGCTATGAAGAATTATTGTCTGATGCTCAGATTTGCATTTTTAAGGAGCACATAGCTGTTCCATCATTTGAGGCTTTTGAAATAGAAAAAGATGCAGAAGATATTCTGAAAAAAAGTATCAAAAATACAGTTACTTTTGCACTTGAACATCCGGGTTTATATCGTCTCATCTATTTAGACGGAAATCTGCCAGAAAGCAAAGAAATCGTTAACGTAATAAAGCAAAATCGTGTCCGTGCTATTGGTTTAATAAAAAAACTATCACTTAAAGATATTGATGAAAAAGAAGCTTATCGAATTTCTAAAATATTACACGCTTATTTGCATGGAGAAATATGTAGAATGATTTCCGGACGCATTATCAGCGAAACGGAAGATTCTTATAAAAAGGAAGTTTACACCAATGCATTGTTAATTATTGAAAAACTGGTTAAAAAGTGACTGATAGGTGATACAATGAAAAAAATATTTGTAGTTATTCTTATATTATTTTCGCTGAATTTGACTGCAGAAGAAAGCCGATCTTTTCAGAATAATAAAAACACTTCAATTGAGACAAGTCCTTTGATGGCATATTTTCACTATTATGCGATTAGATGCAATCGTTCGCTTTCAGAAAAAGGAGATCTTCTTTTTGGTTTTGCATATTTGAATACAGAATGGGCTGATCAAGGACAGTTGCATGCATATACTCTTTTAACAGGTTATAGGCATTATCTCTGGAAAGGATTTCATTTAGAATATGAATTATGGTCAGCATATGATCCTTTTGTTTCCAAGGTTGACGGAGAAACATATAGGGGAGTTGATTTCTGGCATGCCGTTCGTGCAGGATATCGATTTAAAATAGAATATGAATCTGCAAGTCCATATCTCATTTTGCAGATAGAAGTTGGACGAGGTCTTAAACGATTTAACAAATGGCCGGAATATGAAAATCATACTTCTGTGCATCCAATACTATTAGTGGGACTCTTATTCTAATTTGCCTTTATCCGGAAATGTCTTATTGGAAATAAAAAAGGAAAGCAGTAAGAATTATAGAGAAAACAAAAGCTACATAACCATAGAAATAATAGCTTGAAAGTAGTTTCATTTTATGATAAGCTTGTCATGTTTCAAACTGAGTTGGAGATGATATTGTCTGCACAAGTAATTTCTTCTTCAAGAAATTTAGAGGCTGGTTCAATCGATTCAATGTTTTTTTGAAGCGGATTTTCAGTTCAATAAATTTGTGTGATTCTTTCTGGGGACTTTCAGAGATTCACGCCTTTTTGACCGGAAAAAAGTTTAAAAGAGAGGTATGTTTTGAGATATTTAAAATTATTCGTTTTTATGTTTGCTATCGTGTTTGCAGCAACAACTTCTGTTGATGCGGGACTTATGAAAAGTTTGAAGAAAAAAGTAGCCGACGTCAAAGGCGATAAGAAGAATGATTCCAAAGAAGATAAAGGAAAACCCAAAACTGCAGTACCTGCAAATAAGTCCCAAAAGAAATACGATTATGAGACGAGTGAGTCAGGAGATAGAGAAGCGGATATTAAAAAAATTCTGCCTGCTAAAAGCGAGTATACACACTGGATTACCAGCGGAGTTTTTGGTCCCGCAGATGGATCTATAGGATCAATTTTGATTGTTCCGTATATAGTAAATAATGACGGTAAAGTTCAGATCATGTTGCTTATTCCTAAAGATGCAGAACATAAATATGTTAAAATGGCGCTTGGAACAGTTAGTTTCGGTAAAAATACTGCGCAGGAAGTTATGTCGGTATTTTTTGATCAGGCGGACAAAGATAAAGAGCGTGAACTTTTTATTCTGTGTTCTTATCAGAAAGGCAATGATTATTTCGTAGAGACAGCTGTATATAACTGGAACAAAAATAAATTTGTAAGAGAGCCCAAGCTTGAACAGAAACTGAAAAATCTCTCTCCGACGATTAATGTCCGCAGAGCTTTGAGAGCCATGGAAAAAAATTCCAAGGGATAATTTTTTACTATTGAATAGGTAATACAAGCCCCGGCAAGAGAAATTCGGCCGGGGTTTTTTATGTTAGAATTAATGTTCAGATAAAAGGTAATAAATATAATTGCTGAAAAATTGCTTTTATTATATATTATGAAGAGGTTCTGGAATAATATATGATTAAAAATAAATTTCTTATTTTTTCTGCATTGGCATTCACCGCTTGCGGAAGTGAACAAAGTTCTGATGTGACAAATGAAGAAATATGGATAAAGTTAAAGGAAAATGCCTCAGTTGTAAATGAGCTGCCTTCTGAGTTTTCTTCGCCTTACATGCAAAATATTTCAACCATGGGATGGGAAGATGGAATACATATCAGCCGGGATGGCCTTGATTTGTATTGCGTTTATGTTCCTGGAGATATGCTTTCTTTTAGTTTAGCAGGGCTCGATCCGGATCAGTTTGGTCCTTATTTGCGCGGTCCTTTGTATGGAATGGATATTGTTTCAAATCCGGCCGGAAGAGATTCTTGGATACATGGAGATATTTTATATTCGCACAGAAACTCTGTATCGGAAAGATTTTATAACTGGACTAATTCAGGAGTTTCAAAATCCGTTTTTAGCGAAGGAGCTCCATTTGCTTATAGAAAAAGCGGATCAGTTATCGAAAAGTTTGTTTTTACCTCAAACAACAAACCTACGACTTATGATCTTGATATTTGGAGTGTTGATAATGCAGGATTGAATCCTTCCGGTACGGGGGCTCCTCTTGCAAATTTTCCTAACTCGGTTTATACAGAGGATAATCCCGATATGGAGCATGTCGGCGGCAATATTGTTATTTTGATGTTTGACAGCAACGATTATCCAAGCGGTCAGGGAAGTCATGATATTTACTATTCAATCAGCAATGATAACGGAGCCAGCTGGTCTGCTGTTAATAATCTTAGTGCAGTAAATACTTCTTCACAGGAGCATCAGCCTCATTTGTACAAGGATAGTAATGGAGACTGGTTTTTGTATTTCTCCGCAACAAACACTGACGGAAAACTTGCAGTGTTCAGGGTTAAACAGCAGGGTCCCGGTGATTGGAACAGCTGGGGAAGCCGTCAGCTTGTTGTCTCTGCGGGAAACACCGCAGGGGTTGGAGAACCTACGCTAACTGATAATGGAGACCTTTCCTTTGTTGTTGTTTATGATAACAGTGATGGCGGAAATTATGACCGTTATGATGCGGATCCGTGGTTTATGCCTAAACGTTAATTTGTAAAAGAAACAACTGGCAATTTGCCGCCATTCAGATGCTTAAATATATGTTGTAATCATGACATAATTAATAGCTTGAATTTTTTTACTTTTTATGTTAGCGTTACCGTGTTTCAAACGGAGTTGATAATGATTTTGTCTGCTGAACTGATTTCTACTTCAAATGATGTAGAGGCTGACGCGGTCGGTTCCATTTTTATTTTTGAAGCGGATTTTTTCCGTTCGATGCATTTGTGTGATTCTTTCTGGGGAATCTTCCGAACGATGGTAAAAGGCGGAGCCAGAAGGATAATTATAGATATGAAAAATCTCGATTTTGTAGACAGCATAGGAATTTCCGTTTTAATAAACGCTTCAAAACTTATAAAATCCGTCAAAGGCGCCCTCGTTATAACTAATATCTCGGAAAATGTTGAAGTGATGCTTAAGCCGCTTGATATTTCACGGTTCTTTTTTGTAATGGATAATAACTCAGAGGCCCGTACCTTTTTGACCGGAGGAAAATTTTAAATTGCAGATAGATATTGTCAGCCTTTCGCCTGCGGATAGTATTTCAGATTCGGCGGCAGTATATAAAATTGTGATGCCGAAAGATGTAGATTATGCAATCTCTCGTGAAGTCTGGCTTGTTTTGAAAACATTAATCGACGGCGGCGCTAAGTATTTATATGCCGATTTTAAGGAAAATGAGGAGATTGACAGCTCAGGTTTGAGCATGCTGATCCGTCTGGCAAATCTGGTTAAGGAAAAAAAAGGGAAAGTTGCTGTTGCAAATCTTTCGCAGAAAAATCAGCGTCTTCTTTCAATGGTTAATGTTCCTGAGTCTATTTCGGTATTTTCTTCAGAAACGGATCTTCTGGATTCTTTCCGCTAATTGCTTGACATCTATACGTGCGTATAGTTATTGAAGCTATGAAAAAAACACAGATTCTTACAGAAAAGCAGAATGAAGTCTTTCAGTATATAAAAACGATAATCGACGATACAGGTCTTCCCCCGACAGTCAGAGAAATTGCCGAGAGGTTTTCGATGACGGCCAAAGGCGCATATGATCACCTGAAGGCTATTGAAAAGAAAGGTTTTATCCGGTGTGGTCAGAATAAATCGCGTGCTATTGAAATTCTAATCGGAAAATCAGAAGAAAAGAAAAACACCGTTTCAATTCCTTTGGTTGGAAAAATTGCAGCGGGTTTGCCGGTTTTTGCGGAAGAAAATATTGAAGAATATATTGAATTTCCCAAAGACTATATCGGAAGGGGTGAATTTTTCGCTCTCAGTGTTAAAGGCGATTCAATGACGGGTGCCGGAATTTTTGACGGTGATATCGTTTTAATCAAAAAACAAAACAGAGCGGAAAACGGAAATATTGTAGCTGCGTTGGTTGAAGGCGAGGCGACATTGAAAACTCTAATGCTAAAGGATAGTAAAGTTGTTCTTCGTGCAGAGAATCCCGCATATTCCCCGATTATGTCAGATGACATAAGTATTATGGGAGTTCTTTCTGGATTGATGCGTTTTTACCATTAAAAAAATTCGATTTATTGCTCTTCGATTAATTAGTTGACAATTATATTTTTCTCTTTATAATTATTTTCGATCAGAGTTGGCTGAATGCGAATTAATATTTAATTTTTACGCTTTAAATGCCGATAAAGTAACGAGAGTGTCCTTCCTATGGACTACTTTCATTCTTCAGTATTGTGAGATATCTTGAAGAAATTCTACGTGATTAAATTTTTATAAAAGGAGTTGTCGCAAATGAGAAAGGAGTTAAAATCCTTATTGTTGCCGGTTCTGGTAGGATTTCTAGTTATTGCGGTAAGCGACTACAAAATCTTTGCTCAGGAAGCAGGTACTACTACGGCTGCAGAAACAAAGGAAGGAACCAAAAAGAAACAGGACGGTCTTGTTCAGGACTGGCTTAATGATTTTGAAGAGTGTGAAGACTGGCGAGCCACTGCGACTTGTCCTCTCGGCGACACAAAAATTCGTAAATATCCGGGAAAACCATCGACCATAAAGGACGATGGAACTGTTGAACCGGTTGATATACCTTTGGAAGATGATAACGGCATTGTACACAAGAATGAACATGTTCTTGGTGTTAAAACCTATTTTATAGACAGAGGTTTTGACCGTGTTGAAATTCTTCCTCCGAACGAGTACATTATCCGCGGTAAGGCTAAGGAAATAAAAGTGTGGGTTTTAGGAAGAAAGATGAGACACACTCTTTATGTTAAACTTAGAGATTACAAAGGACACATTCATAAAATTAAAATCGGGAAACTTGATTTCTGGGGATGGAGAGAAATGAGCGTTGTTGTTCCCGGCTGGCTTCCGCAGTCGCCGAGCTACGCTTTTCTTGATAAAAATCTTCATTTTGTTTCATTGTTCATAGAAAGTGATCTTTATGAAGTTCCGGGTACGTTCTACTCGTACTTTGATAACCTGACAGTTATTACAGATCTTTCTGAGTTTACCGGAGATCCTAATATCAGAGACAACTGGTAATATTCAGTAATAAGATAAGTGCGCTAAGGCGGAGGAAAAAATGAGTATAGTAAAAATAAAAAGGATAACGGTTGCAGTTTTAACAGTAACTCTTGTGTTTGCTGTGAGCCGATCCTTTTCAAAAATAGTAACAAATGTTCAGCCTGACATCAGTCAGGAAGAAGTGAGAGCTGTTGTAGTTGATGACTTCGAAACAGAAGAAGTTAAATGGAATGTTGAAACTACACCAAAGATGCTTAAGGAAGAAGGCGACAACAAGAAAAGAAGAAATCCTGTTAAGCATGTTCAGCTGAAAACTGTTGAAGGCGGACCTGCCGATTTAGCTGTTGAAAAATGGGCGGCAAACGGAAAAGGTCTTCAGAAAACAAAAGTATTGGGAATTAATTTTCAGTTCAAGTATCCTGGATATAATTCAGTTCATTTGATTCCTGAAAAACCTCTTCAGATGCCAGGCCGTTCACGTGCTCTTTCTATATGGGTACATGGAAGAGGTCAGGACTATAAACTTGAAGCATGGGTAAAAGATTATAAGGATAATGTTCATATTCTGAAATTCGGTTCAGTTAACTTCGTTGGATGGCAGCCGGTTAAGGCTGATATTCCGAAATATATTCCTCAGGATACGGACACTTTTCCTCAGACAAGAACGCTGAAGCTTGAAAGAATAATTTTGAGATCAACACCTCACGCATCGACGGATAATACATTTTTCTTTTTTGACCAGATTAAAGTTCTTACTGAAACTTTTGAAGTAAACTTTGACGGCGAAGGTCTTGAGAAAAACTTTGATTCGATAAAAGATGATTCGAAAGAGCCGGAGAAAAAAGCGGATAATCCGAAGTAATTTAATTACAAATGGATCTGTTCAAAAGAGTATCCATGTAAGGGTACTCTTTTGTTTTATGCGGCAATGAAAAAATGATCAATGCATTATAACATGAAGAAAAGGAGAAGAAGGGATGTCTAAAGAAAAAATAATTGAAAGGCTTGAATCACTTCTTAAAGAGGAACTTTGGGGAAGAATAAATCCCAAAGACATCAGCATCAATAGATTTAAAGTTCTGGATGATTTTTATAATTCTGCCGCAGGCGAATCAGCAGAAGAAGAGCTTGTAAAGCATTGCCGGGAACATCTGGCAAATTATCAGAACTCTGTTATTGCGATGTATCTTTTGGGTCTCATTTCTTTCGGCAAAGATTCAATGGACAGCAAAAGCCATCTGATGGAACTTCTTAATCTTTATGTTAATGCCCAGAAATGGGCGATTGTGGGTCATATCGCCGACAGGATTCTTGAATTCGGTGAAAACAGGGCTGCTTTACGTGCTCTCGCATTAAGTTATGAAAAACTGAAAAAAGTTAAAGAAGCTGTTCCTATCTGGGAAGAGCTTATAAAGATAAACAGATTTGATTCAGAAGTGGCAAAAAAACTGGCACTTGCTCTTACTGATGATAAACAAAAGTCATCCCAATATTTAAAGCTGGCTTTTGAAGGTTATATCAAAGACGGAAATTTCTCTGAAGTTACAGAACTTCTGGATAAAATAATTGAAGCTTCAAAGGATGAACTTCCTTATTTTGATAAGATAGAAAGACTTCTTTCTGACGCACAGCAAAAAGAAATTGCTGCTGAGATGTATAAGAGATTGTATTCATTTTATTCAGAAAATGATGATGTTTCGATTGATATTCTGAAGCATGTACTCAAAAACAGAAAAGATGATTTTGACTCAAGAAAAAAAATCATAAAACATTTTGAAAAGAAATATTCGGAACATTCACAGCTTCAGCAGTTTTTGGCGATTTCCAAACTTGCTGATTATCAAACTCCGATAAAGACAGCTCTTGATGCTTTTGAGAATAATATTGTTTTTGATGCCGGAAACTATGTTATGCACCGTACATGGGGGCTTGGTCTGATTAAAGAAATTAATCAGGATGACATAGTTGTGGATTTTAAAGGCAAAGAGAACCATAAGATGACGGTTCAAATGGCTCTTCAGTCGCTTATTCCTCTTAAGAAGGATCATTTCTATGTGCAAAGACATGAGAATCCGGAGGAGATTAAAAAATTATTCACTTCAGATTTTATTGAATTTTTCCGTCTGTTGATAAATTCGCATGGAAAACGAATTAACCTCATGACAATAAAGAAAGATTTGATTCCTGATTATGTTGAGGAAAAAAACTGGTCGAAGTGGTGGACTAAGGCAAAAAATCTCATTAAGAAAGAAGCTGAGTTTGCTTTCTCTGAACAGAAAAAAGATGAAATATTTGTTAGAGACAAGCCTGTTACATATTATGAAGATCTTTTGGTAAGATACAAGAATGCACCTTCATTCAGCGGCCGGTTAGATGCGGCTCTTGATTTAATTAATAATGTTCAGTTCTCTGAAGTGAAAAATGAGATAAATCTCTTTGTTGATAATTTTATCTCTGCTTCAGGAGAAGGTTCTAATACCAAACTCATTCTTTCTTATTTTATTCTGAAAAGTTTTGAGAAGTATTCCTCTACTGAAATCAGTGATTTGAATGATATAAAGGTAAAAGTGATAGCTTTTATAAAAGAGAGCAGAGAACTTCCTTTAATTTCGTCAAAGATTTCTTCTTATGATTATAAGAAGGATTTCATTAATCTTATCAGAGAAGAAAGAAATGACTGGTCAGCTATTTTCGGAGATATATTATTTGAGACTCCGGTTAGAATTCATAAGTATATCATGAATATTCTTATCCGCGACCATCAGTTCAAATGTATTAACGGATATATTGAAAGAGTCACTGTCGGAGCGAAAGAGTTTCCAGAACTCTTTCTGTGGGTCGCAAGAAATATTCTTTCTTCTTCATGGAATTATGACTGGCTCGATTATTCAGTAAAGGATCTGAGTCTTGCTCTTTTCAGACTTGTTTATGATCTAAAACGAATTGAATTGAAATCTGTGCGTTTGAAAAACATTGTTCTTGATATAGTTTTCGGCGGAGAAAATGAGATTCTGAAAAAAGTAATTTCTGAAAATGATAAAGGCATCTGCGCGAAGCTGTATGACATGGCGGCTAATTCCGGATATCTTGAAGACTGGCAACTTGAAAAAATCAGGCAGACAATTGTTGAGAAATTTAATGATTTTGCTCCTCAGTCAAATGTTAAAGATACTGAACAGGTTGATGTTGATGCAGAAGAAATATTTGTTCTAAAGAGCGGTTTCGACAAAAAAACAGAAGAACTTTCGGCAATGATAAATGTTGAAATGGTTCAGCTGACAAAAGAGCTATCTATAGCTTCTGATCTTTCGGGAGACATGAGAGAGAATGTTGACTACAGCTCTCTTTTGGAGAAACAGTCCATTCTTAAGAAATCGATTTCAAAGCTCGATAGCGAAATTAAGAAAGCGAAGATTATTGATCTTTCTAAGGTCAGCACTGAGATCGTTATGCCGGGAACCGTAGTTGAACTTGAGAAACTTGACAGCTCGGAGAAAATCAAATATGCGATTCTTGGTCCGTGGGATGCGGATTATGAGAAAAATATTCTTTCTTACCGTTCAGAACTTGCAAAAGCTCTCCTGAAAAAGAAACAGGGAGAAACTGCGGATATAATTTACGGTGATATCAAATCTTCTTATAAGATTTTGTCGATAGAAACGTATAATGTTTAAAAGGTGTGAAACACCTTTTAAATTCGATTTCGCATGGTCTCATGCAATAAGATCAAAAGGGACAGGGCTTCATCCTCGGCGGCTTTCAACATCGTGTTGCCGCCTCGCTAGTGCTCATCGTGAGCACTCGGCCAGCCCTTTCCTGAATGCCAGGATGGCGCTAATCCAACGCTGACAGGATGTCAATTAGCGTTGGACATTGAAATCCCTACCCGGCTTTTTTGTCGGGCGAATTCCTCGCACCGGCTTTGCCGGATGCTGCGGTCGCCCGAGTGGGATCAGCCTTTGGCTGATGTTAAAAGTCTTTATCTTTCATTTATTTTTTTCTTCAGCAGGCATTCATAGTATAAAAAATTATGAACAAGAAAATGTTGCTCTGTAATATGAATAGCGGATGAAGTCTACATTATGGGGCATAGTTTGAAGTATGAATTTAATTTACTAAAGTTTTACCTTATTGAAGATTTTCAAGCGATTTAGTCACAAAAATAAGTTGAAAATCTGTCGTTATATGAAAGTTTTTTTGTAGTCGGAACACTCTGTTGGGATAAACAGTTAAACATCATGTAGGAAAAAATAAAAATATAATTATGTTGATCAATATTACTCTGGATGAAGTTATAGGTTTATAATTACCTCTTGCCACTTACCATTTCCATTGTTGCTGGGTATATGAGGTTGTATTTCTAATGACGAATATTCTGTAAGAATTTCTTCTGGGAATGACCATACATAAAAGGAGTATTTGCCTAAAGTTCCTAATGCGTTGTCCCATTCATTGTGAGTAACAAAAATTGAGTTCTCTGTTGTGCTTTTTACTTCAACCAGTTTGGGAATAATTAAGGACTCTTGAATGTCATAAGATAAAATGTCATAGCCCAATTTATTATCTTCTAGTGATACCCAAATTGGTTCATTCTTAATACCTAATTCTTTTAAGCGTTTTTGCTCATGTATTAGGGATAAATATTCAGCACGTCTAGCTTGTTTCATTTTTATGACATCAATATTACTTCTGGATATACTTGATAAGTGATCCCACCATTCAATAATATCTTGAGAAGGAACCGCTTCAAACAAACCTGCTTCCCTGAAGCATTGAAATTGATCTTGTGATAATGCAGATTTTACTCTTTCTCTCCCAAGTGGAAAAAGTTTTAACCACCAAGGACTATGCAGAATTATGAGTTCAGAAATTATAATTCGAATTATTAAGACTGGAATTGTGATTGAATCATCAACATTAAGTTGATTATATATAAGATATCCACCTTGATAATCAAGATATGTAGCATCAGAGTTTGTCTTTTGAAGTAACTTTATAGCTTCGGATAAAGCAATATTGGAATTAGATTTAGTAAAATCGCGTATCATTAAAAAGGCAGTAAATGATGCCATACAGAAACAGCGATTAAAATCATCGGATTTCATTAAACACCATTATTTTCGTCAAAGGAAATATTTCCCTCAAGTTCTTTTATCAAATCAATTATATCTTGTTGCTCAATTTCAAAATCTATTGGTTCATCAGCATTCTCCTCATCTAAGGCAATCTGATGAATATCTTCATCATCAAGCAATTGTTGTAAAGCCCTAAGTTTAATTGCTAATCTTCTACTAACAGAATGATCTACGCAACCGAGACCTTGGGGTGTTATGGTTTGGAAAATATAGATGTTTGTTTCTGTATTTTGAGGGAGACCAAGTCTATGAATTCTATCAATTGATTGTAAATAGTGTGTTGTGTTATAGCTTCTATCTAAATAGATAGCATCATGACACACATGATGTAAGCTAATCCCTTCTCCAGCAGCAGCTGGATTTGCTATAAACACCATACAAGTTGGATCAGTGTGAAATTTATGAATACGTCCCTCTCTTGTCGCGATATCTGTTATTTCACCGGATGGAACTGATCCATTTACTACAACGGGATTTAAGTCGGCAAGCATACGTTCCATTTGTTTTATTGTATCTGTGAAGATACTCCAAATAACGGTTTTGTTCCCAATACTTGCTAACTTCCTTGATAAATCGCGAACAGCTAACATTTTTGGTGATGGCCCGTCTTCAAGTACTTGTTGTACAATTCCTGAACTTATTGTTTTGTTGTTATCTAAAATTGAATTTAATGCAAGTGTAGGGTTTGATGAAAGTTGAAGAATGCGCATTACAGACCTTCTTGCTTTAACAATGTCAATGCCACTTTCATATTTGAAGGAACTGAGTTCTCTAAGTGTTTCATCTCGTACAACTGCATATAAAGCGGTTTGACCTTTCCCCATTGGTACTTTTAAGAAATGTCTTTTAACAGGCGGTAATTCAAGATCCTTTTTTGTAGTTCGAACATATAGATTACCTATTACTGATCGTGGAGTTTCTCCCATAGAAATTCTTTGTCCTAATCCAGTTCCCGGCCATAGGAAATCAAGTTGAGATTTCAAATCTATTGCGGATTGTGGCATGGGAGTACCACTTAATATATCTCTTCTTATAGGTAAAGTTGCTGCATTTAGTAAGACAATTCCTCTTTTTACGGATAGCCCGCCTTTCATTCGATGTGATTCATCTAAAACAAGATGCACATTGTTCTGCATTAAATAATTAATGAATAACCCTGAGCTTGATATTAATTGCTCATAGTTTATTATATATCTCATTGCAGTTGAGTTTAGTGATTGCCTAATAGAATCTACGCCTCCAGTTAAAACAGTGAAATTTTCTTTTACCCAATCTGGAGAATTTTCTTCAATGCATTCGTCAATTACTTCGCTCCATGCTGGGAAACTGCTTTTAGGACCAACCACGAATAGTTTTGTGTTCTCATTGCGAACGAGAAGATGTAAAGCAAATGTAACTGTTGTTTTTCCTGCGCCAGGAACTGAAAAATTTGCTCCGTTTGGGAAAGAAATTAGTCTTTGCAAGTCTCTTATCTGGAACTTTTTTAATTCTCGCTTGGTAAATCCAAAGCTTCGAAGTTTTTCCACAATTTCTGATTCTGTTAATGTAAGTGTAAGTGTAGAAGTGGCTTGGGAAATTTTAATGGAATTGTATTGTATGAGAAATTTATCAATTTGAGATTTTGCGCTCTGATCAGGTTGAAATCTAAAATTGTAATTTTCTTGGTATTTTGAATACTCTCGTAGTAATGATAACGCAGATGGCCAAGGTAATCTTATTGTTGTTTGTGAGACTAGTGTTTCATCAGATAAGGAATAGGCTGACTGACGAAGTCGATCCCAAATAGAATTGTCTGTTTGAATTGTAACAGAGAAAATACCTGAAAGAGTATCTGGTTCGAATTCAATATTTATGGTACAAAAGCCTGAATCACTCATAATAAGATCACTTGTTTGCTTTGGAATGCGTTTTTAACATAGATTGAATTTTCTGAGCCTTCTCAATAATTGATGTCAGCTGATTAGATATAGCACTAAAAGTAGCAGGATCAGCTTTTGATAAGTCTACTTGTTGCAGTTTTGTATTAGCTGATTCAACACAATCGAGAGCTTGTCTGCTGATTTCCCCTTGACGGTCAAGTTCTGAAATATTTTCACAAGTTTTGATTAGACATTCTGAGGCTTTTTCACGTGTTTCCTTGTCATCAAATATACTAATTAATGGTTGAAGGTTAGAAGGCTCCTCAATATCAATTAGCAATTCTGGTTGTTTTTCCTTTTTAGTAATCTTTGAAGTTTGTTTCTTTATATCTTCTTCAAGTGATGTCGATAATTGTTTTACTACATCGCTTGCACGATTGCCAAAACTAAAATTATAAGCATATGATCTTGTTCCGAGTTTTTTTGAGTTTGATATTATTGACCAGGCAAAACGTCTACGAATTTCTAATTCATCACCTTGAATTCCATTAAGGGCTTTTGCAAGATCATTGAAATTCTGTTCGTTTAATTCGATATGTTGGTATTCTTCCGGTGCATTAAGCCAATCTTTTAAATATATATCAGCTTCTGTTAAAGCTCTTGCTTTTATATTTATTTCTTTCGTTTTTTTCTTCATCAATTCTGCTATATGATCAATTTTCTTTCCACTTTGAAGAAATTCCTTGATTGCTATTGATTCATTAATCCAAATATATGGCAATTTGGTTTCTGGCTGCATTTGTAGGCGGACTTCAATTTCTTTAATATCGCTTGCTGTTACACATTCAGGTAATACAGCGCAATCAACATGACTAAAATTATGACGTTCGCGTGGTTTTTCTGAGTATAACTCTCTCATTGTAGCAAGACGACGATTACCATTTACAATAATACCTCCTGTTGTAATCAGCAAGGGTTCTTGTTGGTCAGTTGTTAGAAACTCTTCATAAATTGATCTTACTGAGCCTTTTTCCTGTTTGGCAAATTTAATAAGGATATCATGTTGTGTTTTTTGAACTGATTCGTTTTCTTGACCAGTAGTAAAGTAATCATGACTTTTATTGTTTTCATGAATGTATTTAAGTTGATCTATTCTGGTTCGATAATTCGCCATCCGGTAAATTGGTAATTGAAGATCAACTCTGATAATCGGTAAATCAGTTTGTTTGCTTTGGTATTCATAAAATGTAAAAGTTTTTTTTGATGACTTTATCGCTCTTTGTATGATCTCGTTTCGCTCATGTAGAGGTAGTGTTTTTATAGTGTACATGATGGCTTCCTTGTATATTTTTTATTCAAATGCAATAACCATAATGGGTACAGTGATTACTCGATCAAAAATATTTAACTCATTCCATATTCTATCAATATTAGCAACATTACTTCCGAAAATATTTGCTGCTGTTTTTGTAGGGACTGCTAATAATGCTGCACTAATATCTTTTTTTGAGTATAAGTGTTGGAGTTTTAATAAATCATAAGCATATCGGCTTATGTTTCCAGTTTGAAGTTGAATAACAAGATCATCTTTTTTAGAAAAAACGTTCAAATCACTTTCTGCATCGATCGTTACATTGAAAGCCCAACCTTCTTTTGATAATTCATTTTCGATATAATTTCGAATTGCAACAGTTCCTTTTGGTTCTATTTTAATTTGCGGTGCTTCAAATATATCTGTAACCCATTCATAAATATCTCGACCTTTCCAGTAGTCAACTCCTTTGTGGTGAGAATAAGCCGCAACAAATTTCATTTTATAACCTCTTAATAGGTGGTTCGTAGATTGGTTTATTCATTGGTCTACTACGGAGAGTTCCTTTGTAATAATTGTTGATTCGATCCCATGCTATATCAATATATTTTTTTTCATAATCGCAACCATATGCATTGCGATTATTTTTTATAGCAGCTATTGCGGATGAACCTGTTCCTAAATATGGATCAAGTACATTGTCTCCTACGTTCGTTAGACTGAGTACTAAGCGCTCAACTAAGCCAATAGGAAACTGGCAAGGATGATCATATTTTTCTACATGATTCCATTTTACATTAGGAATTTCCCAGACATCTGATGGATTCTTGCCCAGCGGGTTACTTGAAATTTTTCCTTTGTTTGGTCCTTTAAAGTGTTTCTTGTTTGGGTACTTGGATGGTATTCTAATAGGGTCAAGATTGAAAGTGTAATTATCTGATTTAGTAAACCATAAAATGGTCTCATGTCTACCTGAAAACCTTTTTTGGCAATGAAGTCCATGACCGAAAGTCCAAATTATTCGATTGCGTAATTTGAGACCATGATTTTTGAATAAATGATAAAGGAGAATGTCCAGAGGGAAAATCTCTCCCTTTTCAACATGATTTCCAATCTGCCAGCAAATTGAACCAGTTGGTTGAAGTAATCGAACGGCTTCTGCAATGCATTGGGTTTGTTCTTCTATGTATTTTTCTCGTGAAATTCTTTCTTCATACTCTTTTCCAATATTGTATGGAGGAGAAGTGACAATTAATTGCATTGATTCATTTGGAAGGTTGCGCATATAATTTAAATTATCACTATATTTAATATTTACTTCAGGATTATTGGAATTATGTCTGAAACTCTTTGCTAGCATGATGATTTTATCACTTAGAATATTAATAATTTATTTTAATATAAAGAGAATAGAACAAATAGTACCGAAAAATACAAGAAATATTTTGGAGTATAATTTATTTAATTGATTGTTGATATGATATTAGGGAAAAAGTAGATTTCATAAAGAAATCTATAAGTATGATGTATTGCTTCTTTCTGATTAGCAATTGTAACCGTCTTGTTAAACATCACGAATTTAGTGATATTTTTCTTGCCAATAATAACAATTGAGATATCTTGTCCTCAGAGGTAAAAGTGAAGCTTTCAGCTCAGTCCAGATATGCTATAAGGGCTCTCATCGATCTTTCGGTATACGGAGAAGGCAATCCTGTTTCGATCAGGGAGATTGCTGCACGGCAGAAGATTTCCGAAAGGTATCTTGAGAATATTTTTAATAAGCTCAAGCGGTCAGGTATTCTTGAAAGTACTCAGGGTAAGGGCGGAGGCTTTGTTCTCGCAAAGAATTCCGGTTCGGTTAATCTTCTTGAGATAATCGAGACCCTAGAGGGTTCTTTTAAAATTGCAGAATGTGTTGATACACATGACTGTTCGGCTTCGGGAGAATGTTTCACTCATGAGCTGTGGCGCAATTTGAACACTAAAGTTAAGGAATCATTTGAAAAAATAACATTAAAGAGCATCAGCTCAAAATAGGAGAAAAAATGGATACAAACTGGGCATATAACGAAAACGTAAAGAAGCATTTTATGACGCCTAAGAATATGCTTGCGGGTGCGCCTGAAGATTATCATGCCGATGGAGAAGGTTCGGTCGGCTCGCCTGCGTGCGGTGATATGATGATGGTTTTAATCAAAGTTAAAGACGCAAGAATTGCCGACTTTAAATGGAAGACGTTCGGATGTGCATCCGCGATCGCATCAACTTCTGCTTTGTCTGAACTTGTTCTTGAAAACGGCGGAATGAAACTTGAAGACGCATATAAAGTTACTCCTGAACAGATAATTGCATATCTCGGCGGATTACCGGCAAACAAGATTCACTGTTCGGTTCTCGGTGACAAAGCGCTTCAGGCTGCAATAGACGATTACTACACAAAGAATAATCTGACCAATCCTATAAAGAAGACAGAATCTCCGATTGTCTGTCAATGTCTCAATGTCTCTGAAGAAGATATCCGTATGGAAGTTCTTGAAGGCGCTACTAATTGGGAAACGCTTCAGGAAAGAACTAAGATCGGCACTGTCTGCGGCAAATGTCAGGAAAACGCAAAACAGATTCAGGCGAATTATGTGAAGAGATATTATTCCGAGAAGACATATAATCCTGAAAAAGAGGCTTAACATGAGAGTCTATCTGGATAACAATGCTACCACGCCTCTGCATCCCGATGTGATTAAGGCCATAACGGATTTTCTTCCATACTATGGAAATCCGAGTTCTCTTCATGAGACAGGACGTGAGGCGAAAGTAAAAATAGATGCAGCAATAAAATCTATTACAGAATTTTTCGGATGTCCGAGAGAAGACATGATCATAACTTCATGTGCTTCAGAGTCGAATAATATAATTTTAAAATCTTTTCTGAATAAAAAATATGATTTTAAGCCCCATATAATTATTTCCGCGATTGAGCATCCGGCAATTCTTGAAACTGCTAAATATCTTGAGAGCAATGGTTTCGATCTTTCTTTAGCACCGGTTAATGAAGAAGGAACGGTTGAAGTTGGAACAATTAAGAATTTAATTAAGAAAGAAACAGTATTAATTTCGGTGATGTGGGTTAACAACGAAATTGGAACTGTTCAGCCTGTTGAAGAGATAGGCCGTCTCGCTAATGAAAAAAATATATTTTTTCATGTGGATGCAGTTCAGGCGGCAGGTAGTATTCCTATTTCTTTTAAGGATCTGCCTTTTGATTCGGCGTCGATTTCTGCTCATAAGATGTATGCGCCTAAAGGAATCGGACTTCTCTATGTCAAAAATTTTGCTAAAAGAAAGAAAGAACTTACTCCGTTGATTCACGGCGGTCATCAGGAAGGCGGTTTTCGTGCGGGTACTGAAAACACAATCGGTATTGCGGCTTTCGGGGCGGCATGTTCAGCTCTTTCTAAAGAAATGCAGCAAAACCATGAGAGAGAAGAAAAGATACGTGATCATTTTGAAGATCGTGTTTTGAAAGAAATATCTCATGTAATAATCAATGGAAAGAATGCAAAGAGAAAAGTTTCGACATCAAATATAACATTTAAATATATTGAAGGCGAATCCATTCTTCTTCGTCTTGATCTTCATGGAATTTCAGTTTCTACGGGAAGCGCTTGTTCTACCGGTTCTCTTGATCCGTCTCATGTTATTATGGCTTTGTCTGACGACAAGGAAAGAGCTCATGGATCTATCCGTTTCAGCTTTGGAAGAGAAAACACAATGGAAGAAGCGGATTATGTTGTAGAAAAACTCAAGGAAACTGTTGCATTTTTAAGAAGTATCAGTCCTCTTTATAAGGGGGAATGATGAAACCTGATTTTTCTAAAACAGGAATGATCCCTGTGATTGCACAAGATTATCAGACTCGTGAGGTTCTGATGCTTGCCTACATGAATGAAGAAGCCTGGAATCTGACTCTTGAAAAAGGTTACGCCTGCTATTTCAGCAGATCGCGAAATAAGATATGGATGAAGGGTGAATCCTCGGGACATACCCAGCGTGTAATTGAGATAATGATAGACTGTGATCTCGATACTGTTCTTCTGCTTGTCGAACAGAACGGCGGAGCAGCCTGTCATGAAGGATATAAGAGCTGTTTTTATCGTTCGATAAAAAACGACGAGGTTGAGATTAATCAAAAACGAATAAAGGATCCTGAAGAGATTTATGGCAAAAAATGATTCTCGTCCGGCTGTATTTCTAGACCGCGACGGTCTTTTGATTGAAGATAGAGGTTTCATCGCCGACATCGCAGAAGTCCGCTTTTATGATTTTACTTTTGAATCGCTTAAAAAACTTCAGAATCATTTTGAATTATTTATAGTAACAAATCAGAGCGGAATAGGTAAGGGAATTACAACTGCCGAACAGGTTAAAGCTGTTAATGATTATGTGCTAAGTACTCTTTCGGATAATGATATTATAATCCGTGAATTATTTGTCTGTCCGCATGATTTCGGCGAAAACTGTGTCTGCAGAAAACCTTCGCCGCACTTCGCGTATATCGCGCGGGATAAATACGGAATTGATTTGTCAAAATCATATATGATTGGAGACCATAGGTCTGATGCAGAATTCGCGCGCAATTTCGGCGGGCGGGGTATTTTTGTTCTTACAGGGCACGGAGAAAGTCATAAGGATGAAATCACCGAATATCCTGTAATGCCATCCCTAAAAGAAGCAGTTGAATTAATCCTTACCGAAATTCAGCCTGACGGGCTCCTTTGATATTTCTGGAGGAAATATCATTATGGCATATCCTTCGACTTTGAAATCCCTTTTCTTTTCATCAAAAAGCGAGATCAGCGCTTTATGAAAAGACCTCGTATTGAAATCATTTCCCATCCTTGCTTTTGATACCTGACCTTCATTGAGAAGCAGATCCGTTTGGCCGGTGATAAAAGAAATATTGTTATATTTTACGTTATAATGTATTGAGTCGATATTAACTTTTCCTTTTGACTTGTTTTCAATAATGACATCGAAATTGAGTGATATCAGAAGATCCAAATCCGTTAAATCTTTTGCGGCTTCTTCATTTTGTTTTCCTGCGAATAAACCTAAAATGCGGACAAGAGCGAGAGGAGATTTTTTAGCTTTAACCAATGCCTTCGATACAGCTTCTTTTGTTGGGAAAATAAGGCTGAAATTTTTGAATGAAACCTCAGGTTTCAATGCAGGTATTATTTTTTCAGTTGTGTACGAAAGCATAACTGTTTCCGGTAAACCCGGGATGTCCGGAAGTTTAATGTCAACGACTGTTATTATCTTAACTGTGAGATCGTCCTTTTCCATATAATTGGTTGAAGCTTTGTCAAGTTCAGCCCATTTTAGCTTAACTTTGAAAGATGTTTTCATTGTTTCGCCGCCACGGATGTTCAGCGGAGAATTGTTGACTGTGTATACAAGACGCTCATTCTCAACATAAGTTTCCATTATAGCTTTGTTAATATCTACGCTCAGGATATACGGATTGTTGATAGACATGTCAATTTTGAGAGTTATTGACGAAAGCGAAACAGAGTCGATTGATACTTTGTCAATTTTTGCGAGTGGACGTTTTTTTGCTTCGCCGTTAACGGTGAAGCATGATGAAAATATTGCGGTGACAATGAGAAGTATTAGTAGTTTAAAATATCGTTTCATAAAATCTCCGACTAAAGGAATATATTTGTATAGAATTTTAAACGAAGCCAGTCAAATAAAATTTGCAGAATGATGTATAAAACATTGACTGTATCTTTAATGATTTTTCCCTTAAACAGGAGCTCTTATGACCTTTCATCAAATTGATTTCTGCCGAAAGTCTTTTATGCAATATGCAGAGGAGAAACTGCATTCTGGTAAAAATACTCCGGATTACGCATTTATAAAAGAAAACATTCTGCTGAAGCTTCATCATTCAATGAGAGTCTGCGGAATTGCTAAAAGAATTGCTAATGAGGAAGCTTTTTCTGAAAGTGAAAAGAATACTGCATATTTATGTGCTCTTTTTCATGATATTGGAAGGTTTGATCAGTTTTTAAAATTTAAAACGTTTTTAGATGCAAAATCGGTTAATCATGCCGAGTGCGGTTATGAAATTCTTATTAATTCTGCTGTTCTTGATGGAGTTGATGTTGAAACTCGAAGTATAATAATGAACAGCACCCGGTTTCATAACCGTCAGAATGTTCCGGAAAATATTGATCCCTATTTACTCAAATTTGTAAATCTGACACGTGATGCCGATAAAATCGATATTCTTGAATTATTCTGAAATTATCATCTGTCACGAATAGATAACAGAAATGCCGCTCTAGAGCTGGATCTCCCCGACACAGAGGGTTTTAGTTCGGAAATTGTTGATTTGATTTATGAGAAAAAAACGATTTCAAATAGTTTGCGCAGAAACTATAACGATATGAAGCTGATTCATCTGGCTTGGGTATTTGATTTGAATTACCGTGAATCATTTAGAACAATAATCAGAAGAAGAATCATTGAAAGACTTTCTGCGTTTCTTCCAAAAGAGGATAAAGCCGCCGAATTAGTATCATTTGTATATAAACATATCGAGTCAAATGCTGATTAGTATATGCGGAATTTTCTTGTATTTAATAGGACTATACATTATAAATATGCAAAAGGGGGATTTTATGAAAATAATGTTTTCGGTTTGTGCTTTTCTTATGACGGTGTCTATTTTCTCTGCGAATCTGGTTAATAAAGATTCCAAGAAATATGATATCGAAGTTAAAACAGTAGGAACTACTCATACTTCGATAAACGGAAGTACTACTCAGATGGGCGGAGCTCCCGACGGCGCTGAGATTAAAATCAAAGATACCGGTTCCACGTTAAAGGTTAGCGGAAGCAAGGATGTTGTCATAAAAGATGGCAAACTTTCTCAGTAATGTATATCGGCCGCCATGTGCGGCCTTTTTTGTATTGATATTCCGCGATTAATTTTATTAAGTGACAGAAGTATGGAATTTACACTTATAGAAGTAAGCGTTCAGCCAAAATCATCAAAAAGCATAATTGTTAAAACGGAGAAGGGTTTAAAAGCATATTTAAATTCTCCGCCTGTTGACGGTAAAGCAAATGCCGAGTGTATCCGATTATTTTCTGAAACATTGAGAATTGCCAAGAGCAGAATTTCTGTGATAAAAGGTGAGAAGTCAAAAAAGAAAGTATTGAGGATAGAAGGTATATCAAAAACAGAAGCTGAGTCTATTCTTCTCGGATAATCTATTTCTGAAGAAGTTTTGCTATTGCTTTGCTTAGAGGAGCCAGCCTGAAAGGTTTTTTTATAAAACCTGTATTTTTTGACTGTAGAAGTTCATCAAGAGAAGCATCTCTTGAGAAGCCTGAAGTAAATAGAACTTTTACATCGGGATTTATTTCAAGAAGCTTTTTATACACATCTATCCCGTTCTGGTTAGGCATTATCAAATCAAGTATTACAGCTGCTATTCTGTTTTTTTCAGCACGGTAAATATTAATTCCGCGAAGACCTTCGTCAGACATTAATGTGCTGTAGCCAAGGTAAAGCAGCTGCTCATAAGCTGTTTTGCGGATTATATCTTCGTCATCTATAAGAAGGAGACAATCGTTTCCATATATCAGATTATCACTTTCGGTTGATATTATTTTTGCATCGGACTTAAGCAGAGGAAAATATATTCTAAAAGATGTTCCTTTTCCCTTGTCGCTGAAGACGTTGATAGTACCATTTAAATTTTTGACATTTCCGAAAACTGTTGATAGACCAAGTCCCTGATGATTTGTTTCTGTTTTGGTTGAAAAGAAAGGGTCAAATATTTTATCAATAATATTTTTATCTATACCATTTCCGGTGTCGCTTATATCAACCTCGAAATAATCTCCGGGCGTGACTTTATGTATGCATGTCTTAATGTAGGTTTCATCAAGATACACATTCTCTGTTGATATTGAAATATTTCCTCCGTCCAGCATTGCTTCTTTAGCATTAACGCAGATATTTAAAAATATACTCTGTAATGAGGGAGAGTCTGCAAGGACATAGGGCTCAGCTGATTTAAAGTTAGTGTTGATTGTTACATTGTTTCTTGAAATACGGCTTAATGTTGATGATATATCTTTCAAAGAATCATTTAAGTCCGTCTTTGTTTTTGCAGAATCTGATTTGCGTGAAAAAGCCATGAGTTTGCCGACAAGTTCAGAAGCTTTTTCTGATCCGTCTATAATGAGATTAACATAATCTTTGTAAGGTGAATTTTGGGGGAGCTGTGTTAAAAGCATATCTGCGTTACCCATAATTCCGCCGAGCATATTGTTGAAGTCATGAGCAATGCCGCCTGAAAGCTGGGCTAAAATATCCATTTTTTCGGATTGGTTTAACTGTTGTTCTAAATTTTTTCTTTCAGTAATATCAAGAGCAAGACCCAGAACTCCGGTAATTTTTCCTGATGAAGTTTTAAGAGGAATCTTTGAAATCAGAATTGTTGAAATATTTCCGTCAGAACTTCTAAGAGGTTCTTCAATATTAATTATTGGTTTTCCGACGGTAATAACAGCTTCGTCCATTTTGATATAGGCAATTCGGTCATCATTTCTCCAAGGAAGTTCATTGTCTGTTTTTCCGATGATTGATTCCGGTGAATTAAGTCCGGTTATATCTGCAAAGCTTTTACTGCATCCGCGGTATACTCCCGAAACATCCTTCCAGAAAATATAATGAGGTACATTTAAAAGAATATCATTGAGAATATTTGTTTTTTCAATGAGAGTTTTTTTAGATATATTTTGCTTAATTATGATAATAATTGCGAATACGCAGCAAAACAAAGATATACCAAAAAGCAGAAAGATAAAATATTTATCTAATGAGAATAACCCTGTAGAAATAATTTCTGAATTATTTTCCATAGAGATGAGTTCTGTCGAACTTATGATTGATAAAAAGATGGAATACAGTATTAATTTTAACATTACATAAGTGTAACTGATAAAGAAGCATTAATCAAATGAAAAATAACACTGATTAATGCTTCGGTGATAATTAGTTCTTATCTCTTCCGGTAAGTTCTTCCTCAAGTTCGTCCGCTTTTGCGGCAATATAAAAAAGAGACTTGATAAAGCGTTCGGGTTCGCAGTTTTTTAACAGCATGGAGCTTCTTAAAATGAGAGATTTTCCTGTAAGCGCTATCGCGCCATACTCAAGCGTAGCGTTCGTTTTCAAAGCAAACTTATACAGCTCGGCAGAATCTTCTTTTAAACCTGCTATTGCTGAGTAATAATGAATAACTCTGTCTCCTGATTCGTCTTTTGCAAGTGAGATCAGAACTTCCTGAGACCTGTTGTTGTCAAAATCAATTTTTGTCGAATAATGACCTTCCTCAGTTTTATGAAACTTAAGTTTTAGCTCTGAAGCTATAGCCGCGATAAAACCGTCAAAAACCTGCATGATTGCTCCTATAAGATTGAATTTAAATTTGCCGGGTTTATATTTCCCTGTGCTTTCAATGCCGAAAAAGGATCGCTTCTGATGAAAGAAGCCGCGTATTCCCTTGATTCTTCAATATTGTTTTTTGCCGGAATCTGTTGTTCATAGTAGTTTGCGTTTGCGGCCAGATTCTGATTTGTTTCAGATAAATTGTTGTTAATTTCCGACATTTTATCGAAGTCAAGTTTTGACTGCAGCATTTCGCGCATTGTAGAAATATCTTCTTTTGCAAGAGCAAGATTATCCTGAGTCTGCGGATTGAAAGGCGGAATGGTAATTTTTGGCCCGAACTGCCCAAGTTGAGTTCCGATGTCTGAAATTTCGGTATTAATCTCCTGACGGCTGGTATCGCCGGTTATAATCGTTTCCGACGCCATATTCATCAGTCTTGACGATACGGAAAGCGCCTGGCTTACTATTGCCTGAGCTTTCTGGATGATCATAAAAGCGTCCATGATACTCCTTCCGGACGACATCATCGGCTGCTCGGCTCTTTGAGGCTGTTCAATTCTAATCTGACGAGACGTACTGCGGTTTGCCCTAACCGCGGCATCATTCTGCAGATGCACACCTTCTATCTTCATGGTTCCCTCCCTGAAAACAACATGAACAAGATAATTTAATAGATTTTAGGCTTCATGTCAATTACTTTAAGACATCGGGTGTCTATCCAAGATATCCGGAGATGCGAGAATAATTGCGCATCCGGTTCCTGCAATTTCATTGTCGGCAATGAGCTTGAATGGATAGCAGAAATCAGATGTACGGTAAAATCTAAAAGGATGGATAATATCAGACCAGCCTTCGGGCTGAAGAATCCTGATATTATCAAGTTCAGCAAAAGATAATCTGCTGATCGAAAGGTTCATCAGAATGTCACTGCTCTTTAATGAGTTTTTTTAATGCTTCTTCTGTTGAAAGTATTTCAACACCAAGACATGAAAAATCCTGAATCTTGTTGTTTCGTCCTTCGTCGGTTTTAGTCACAATTGCGTCTTTTATTACCGATATTTTATAATTACGGTTGAGAGCCCCTTTTATCGTTTTATCAACGCAGTACTCGGCATCAGCACCGGCAATATAGAGATGGTTGATTTTATTCTTAACAAGAAAATCATTAAGATCCTTGTTTGAAAATGAATCAGAAATATGCTTTGTGAAAAAGTTATTTCCTTCAACTTTAATGCGTTTGTCCATTAAAGACCCGTTTTCTCCGTGACGTAATGCACTTTTAGTAATAAATTTGATTATCGGATTAGTCTCTTTAAATTCGTGCAGAATATAAACAGTTTCTGCTCTTTTTGTGTTGATTATTCTGTTGATGTTTTCAATTGCTTCGTCGGATTGAAGCGTGTTAGTAGCAATTTTTCCGTCCGGCAGTGTAATGTCATTCTGAAGATCAATTACAAGCAGAGCTTCTTTTTCTTTTCCGTAATCAGAAATCTTCTCTCCAGTTGTAACAACTGATGTTTTTTTTATAAAGCTTCCGACATAAAAAAACAGAGTCGCTCCGGTGATTACCAGAACTCCGAGTAAAATTAATAATATTTTTATTATCTTTTTCATAATTTCCCCCTTATAAAAAAGCCTTTAAACTTTTTAATTATGAAATCAATGGACTTTCCTGCAAGAGGGGTGTTTTTATCAATTCTTTTTGACGTTTTTTGAAATAATTTCGTCAGCTCTTTCTTCATACATTGAATAATGAATTTTCATGTGGGAAAAATAATCATTTACAAGAAATTCGAGTGATTTGTTTCCCTCAGATGTTTTCCACACATTAGTTAGATTTACGGGATTGATGTTTGCGATGATGTGAATTAAGAAGTCATTATAATGTTTCCAGAAAGATATAAGTTCTTTGCCATCTAGTTTATTTACTTTTGAAATATTTTTCCATTCTTCCGGGTCATAATATGGGAAAACAATTTCTTTTTCGGTCTGAAGCCGAATGAATCGCTGATGATTATTTGATGCCGAGTCTATGAGATGACCGATCATTTCTTTTAATGTCCATTTAGATTCATCAATGCGTATTTCAGAAATATCATAGTACTTTTGCATAAGACTGAAAAAACTGTCTATTAGAATGCGGTATTCATTTAAAGACATTTGTATTATTCTCCTATTGGTAAATGATGAGTCAGCACTGTATTAAATTGTATAAAGTTTTACGGCAAGTGAAAATTAGCCTTAAATATAAAGCCGCCGGATATTCCGGCGGCATTGCTAGGAGAAAATATTTGTGAAATATCTGATGAATTAAAGAGTATATTTCATTCCGAGGATGCCATAGTATGAATTCTGTTTTTCCTGTGCTCCTGCAAATTCGTAAAATTTACCGCTTGAAAGGAAAGCTCCTTCTGTGAATATAGAAGCTTCGGGGCTGAGTGCGTAGTTTAAATTAGCATCGATTTCAACACCCATCTTTTTGCTCCATCCAGACGGAGTTTTCATTGCGGAGACGTAAGCTCCCTGAAGTTTTGCACTGAAATCGCCAAAGCTGCCTTCGAATGATAATCCTGCTGCATAATAGCCGGGTGAAAAATCCGCCTCTCCATCTTCGTCTGTGTCAATTCCGTATTTTCCTGCATTTGCAACATCAGTTATTGAGCTGAAAGAACCTCCGTCCTCAACTATATATAGTCTGAAATTATTGACTCCGGCTCCGGTTCCATCGATTGTTGAAAAGAGAAAAGATTCGTTTTTATCAGCAGTTGTTGAATTGTCTCCTGATACAGCGGTGAAGAATGCGCCGATTTTAATGCCGTCGGCAGGTGAAAAATAAGGTGCAGCATCAAATGCATAGCCTCTGTATTTTACATTTTCAATTTTATCTTTACCGGAAGAAAAGGATCCTGCTAAATCAATACCGGCTGAACCCATAACTATATTAGCGTTAAGCGCAGCGATATATCCCGTGCTGTCGCGGAACTGACCCTCAGAATTCTGTTTTGTTCTTGTTACAAAAAAACCCGGAGCAATTTTTGATTCGCCGAGGTTTACAAAACCGTCAAACCAGAAGATGTTTGAGTCATCACTGTTTTTTGAATAATCGCCTTCATAGGTTTTAACATAGAAAGCATTAAAGCCAGCTTTGTCTGATTCGTAAGTAAAACCTGCCAGAGGCGCATTGTCTCCAAAAACCATAGCGTAATCAAGTTCTGCAATTCCGGCTTTTATCGATAGACCTGGAAGAGAGAGAATTGATGTCTTGAAATATGCCTCAGCAACTTCAAGACGAATTTTACCTCCGCCGAGTCCGACATCTTCCGATGTGTCTGAGTTTTCAGAAGGGTTGACTCCGTAAAGACCGTTGTACTCAAGAGTTAAAACTCCTTCAACAATTCCTTTCTTAAGGGAGATTGATGGTACGAATTGAAGCGCTGAATATGATCCGTTTTCGTCTTTAGCAACGGAATTGTAAGATGTTCCGTAAAAAGTTCCTTCAGCAGAAAAAGAAACTTCTACAGGTTTTTGTTCTTCTGCAAACATTCCGGCACTGAAAATTACAACTGCTGCCGACAAGATAAATTTTTTCATTTTAATTCTCCTTTGATTTATTTTCATCACATGAACTTTTTCCGCATGTGCAGTGAGAGCAGGCGCATTTATCCGCGTTTGTTTTCTTTCCGAATATTTTGAAAAGAACGAGTATTAAAACCACGGCAAAAATAACTGACATGATTATAGTTTCGATATTCATCTTATTTCCTCCTCGACTTCTTTGATTTTTGGAATTGCAAATTTAAAAGTCAGAACTAACAGAGAGCTCATTGCTGCAGCGAAAATAATCCAGAACATACTGTGTCCGGCAGTTATTTGATAGAATAGAGTCGCAACAATCCATGCGAGAACTGTCAGATAAGCCGCTACGCCGAATGCGAATTTGATGCCGGCCTCTCTTTTTACCGCTCCGAAAGCGGCAACACAAGGAAAGTAGATCAAAATAAAAAGAAGATAGGCATATGCCTGCATGCTTCCCTGGCTGAAATTTCTTCGCATCGCGGCAAAAATTCCTTCATCAGTTTCAAGTTCTTCAGCCGCAGTTTTTTCGTCGTTTGCAGCTTCAAGTGACTCAAGACCAAGCGGATCAGCAAGTGATCCGAATACTCCTGAAAGATTCTCAGGAATAGTTATTAATGATTCTTTGAGTGAAGCTGAAAGAGAGAATTCTTCTTCAGTGCTTTGGGTGTCTTGAGTAGTTTCTGATTCATCCTCGGTTGCTTCCTCAGTTTTCTGCGGAGTTTCACCGGAAGACTGTTCTTCTGTAGCTGAAGAATTCGCCGCATACAGGGAATTCAGAGTTCCGACAACGGCTTCTTTTGCGAAGATACCGGTAAAAATTCCGACAGTTGCAGGCCAGTTTTCTTCTTCGATTCCCATTGGCGATAATACAGGTGTTATTTTTTTACTAATTGAAGATAAAACAGATTTGTCTGTATCTTCGTTTCCGAAGCTGCCGTCTGTTCCTATTGAATTAAGAAATGAGAGAATTATTACTATTGTAATAATTGCCGAGCCGGCACGAAGAATAAACAGCTTCAGTCTATTCCATGTGTGTATCATTATGTGTCTAAAACGCGGAAGATGGTATGGAGGAAGTTCCATAATAAAATGCGAAGCTTCACCTTTCATGATAGTTTTTGTAAGTAAGAAACCTGTAAGAACAGACAAAACTATTCCTGTAAGATAAAGTGAGAATACCATCAATCCTGATGATGCCGGAAAAAAAGCTGCTCCGAAAAGTACATAGACCGGAAGTCTTGCTCCGCATGACATAAAAGGACTCATGAAAATAGTTAACAATCTGTCTTTTTTGGATTCTAAAGTACGTGTTGACATAATTGCCGGAACAGTACATCCGAATCCGACAATCATTGAAACGAACGCTTTTCCCGGAAGTCCGAGAAACCTCATGAAGCGGTCTACAACAAATGCGGCTCTTGCCATGTAACCGGAATCTTCAAGAATCGAAAGACCGAAAAACATCGCGAAAATTATTGGGACAAATGTTGCAACGGTCTGAATGCCTCCGCCGATTCCGTTAGCGAGAAAAGTAATTAATATTTCAGATGAACCTGCTTTTTTGAGAAACTCAGCAAATCCGTCTACAAAAACAGCGCCGAAGGATATATCAAAAAAATCGATAAAAGCTCCACCTACGCTGATAGAAAACCAGAACAGAAGATACATTACAAAAAGGAAAAGAGGAATACCAAGGAAACGGTTAAGCGCGAAAGAATCAAGCTTTGAAGTGAATGAGTAGCTTTTGCCTGTAGTCTTGATGACATCGGCGGATATTCCGTGAATATACGCATATCTGCTGTCGGCGCTTATCATATCTATTTTTTCACCAAGATTTTTCTCGATTTTAAGTCTTTCTGCGGATATCGATTTTAATGAATCCGTATCGACGCTGTCAGAGAAAAAGGAACCTTCAAGAAGGCTTACGGCTTTGAATCTTGAAGCTTTTTCGTTTTTGAAAAAAGATTCGGTTTTTGAAATTAAAGTCTCCATCTCATTCGGATAAGATATCCGGCTTGTTGAAGGGTTAATTCTGCCGATATTTTCAGCAATGTAGCCCGCAAATCTTTTCACATCCTGTTTGTCTGTTGCACTTATAGCGATTACCGGTACACCGAGATGTTTTGAAAGATGTTCAATGTCTATTGTCATTTTTTTTCTAATGACGATATCCATCATGTTGATGACTGCAATTACCGGAATGTTCATTTCCAGAAGATAAGTTGTCAGGAAAAGATTTCTTTCAAAGTTAGTTCCGTCAATTATGTTGATGACCAGATCTGCTTCAAATGAAAGCAGATAATCGCGTGCTGCTTTTTCGTCTTCTGATGATGCTGATAGAGAATATATTCCGGGAAGATCGACAACCGTAATATCTCCGGTTGAAGTTCTCATCGTCCCTTCCTTTTTTTCAACAGTAACACCGGGCCAGTTTCCTATTCGCTGATTAGCGCCAGTGAGTGAGTTAAAAAGAGTTGTTTTACCGCAGTTGGGATTTCCTGCAATGGCTATGACTTTGTTTCCTGTTTTCTTACTTGTCATTGTTCTGCCTCCTGAATTCAAGAACTTCTGCTTCAGCTTTACGGAGAGAGAGTTTGTATCCTCTCACTGTAATTTCAACAGGATCTCCGAGCGGAGCGGTTTTTGAAACAGTTACAACCGTTCCTTTCGTGAGACCCATTGATAAAAGTTTCTTTCTGTATAAAGAATCAGATGAATCGTATCCGATGATTTCGCCTGATTCTCCGACCGAAAAATCTTTGATTTTCAGTTCCATTGCGCCTCCTTATAAAGTATCCTCTAATAATATTAGAGAGAACTAACATATATGTTGGACAAAGCTAACTTGGTAGTATTTTTGTCAAGATAAAAAGAAATAAAGATTTATTGGTGTTATAATTAACGGGTGTCGAATGATATGTAAAACCGAAGAGTATTATAGAAAACGCTCTTCGGTTTTAGTTTTATGCTTTTGATATATTCAGGATATCCATTATTTTGGAATATTCTTCAGTTGTTATTTCGCCGGAAGCAAGACGTTTTCTAAGAATTTTTTCTTCGTCCATTTCTGATAAATCAGAACGAAATGAAAAAGATTGATTTCTCCCTCTCCTAAATGTCCAGGGAGAACAGAATGATGAAAAATTCTGCATACATGACCTCGTTTTTCTCAGCATTAGTACAAACATTAATATGAATATCGCAAAACAGATGATAGCCGGTATTATGATATATAACCATTCTATCCGGAGTCCAAATAAATAATTCATTTCTTACCTCATCCGCAGCATGAAGATTTTTCTGCTGTAATTACTCTTTTGTTATAATAATTATCAGCACCTTCAGTTGCGATTTTCTCAAGTTCGGCGTGCGAGATTTCATTCATTCCGAAAAGACTTTTATCCCAATCGCAATACGATGAAATAAGTTCGACTTTAATATCTGTTCTCGGCGCAACTGCCTTAACGAGTCTTGATCCGCATTTGACGGAACAGCCTTCAATTACGACAATATTCTTGAGATTGCGAATAAGATTTCTCTGTCCTGTGTCCTTTGTGATGGCGCTTCCAAGGCAGATTCTGGCATATTCGTCAGGATTTTTATTGTATGCAAGATGGTTAGCTATTCTTCTGGCTATTTCCCCCTGTACACAGGCACCGTCGCAACCGACAATAGCTGTCGTTTTTGATTTCAGTGCATTTTCTGCGAAATCCTCGCAAAGACGGCATGTTGCTTCAGTTTTTTCAAGCTGAAGAACTTCAAATTTGTTTTCCATTTTTTCCTCCAATACATATTAGACGGATAAAACAGAAAAGAGGGGACATTCAGATTATTTTTTTTCGCATGAAAGAAGGTTCATTTCATTATAATAAAAAGAACAGGCGTTTTCAAGTTTGCTTCTAAGAAGTTTTCTTGCTCTTTTTAATAATGTCTTGGCACTTTCAAGTTTAATCCCCAGAACTTCAGATATCTGAGAAACAGTCATTCCTTCATACTCCCGTAAAATGATGGCTGCTTTATATTTGGGTGGAAGCTGTTTAATATAGCTACAGATACATTCATTCATTTCATCCTGAATAAGTTTGAATTCTTCTGTAAGATAATCAGACTCCCGGCGGTAGAAAAGATTTTTATCAGCAAGATCGCAAACAAGAGGTTTGTTCTTTTGCTTACGTAAAAAATCCATTGCTGTGTTGAAAGCAATTCTGTATATCCATGTTGAAATTGATGATTCGTTTCTGAATAATTTTAGAGAAGAACTTACTTTTAAAAAAACTTCCTGAGCAATATCTTCTGCATGATCATTGCCGACTGTACGGGATAAAAAATTTAAAATTTTTATTCGGTAGTTTTGAAAAATGTCATTAAAATTAAGTGTATCTGAACTCATTTGATCTAAATTACTGACATTAGCTTAAACTGTCAATATTACTACAAGTCTTTTCAGTTTTTGTGATAAATAAGAAAAGATAGTTTTGTTGATTTAATAATAATTCTCAGAATATTAGATAAAGAGAGAACATCCGGAAAAATCATTGATGTTTTTCCGGATGAATTGAGAGTTTAGACAATTGACCAGATTGAAGGATCAGCCGGTTCATCCGGCAGTTTGGTTTCATACTGAGTTTTATTCTGTTCACTAGAAAGATCAAATCTGTGCCATTCATTTGTCTGTGGAGAGCCGAAGCATATCTCTGCCTTACACTCATTTAAATCGAATATTAATGACCAGAGTGTTCCCAAAGTATCGGAATAGTGATGACATGAAACTCCTTCAGGCATTTTATCGGAAAGAATTTCTTTAATATCAGAATATGATATTTTTGGAAGTGAATTATTTAATCGGCGGCCAATTGCTTCATAGCGGTCGATGGAGTGTTTCATTCGTTTTGTTGTTTCATTAACCGTTTCCGCAAGAGTGAAATGATTAGTCGAATGAATATACTGCTTCTTTGATTCTGTGTTTATCCGAAGTATTTCTTTTTTGGCGCATGCGATTTCAGCGAGAGCGGCTGTTCCGTTTTTATCAGCTATTATCAGATTCAAATAAAAAGAAACGGGAATATCCATGGCATACTGAAGCGCCTCTTCCGTGGTTTTGCAGTTTTCAAGAATTGTTCTTATTAATGCCCAGAATTTAATTCCTTCAGCATTTGTTTCGCGCATAGGTGCACCTGCGCTCATTGTAACAGAAAGTCCGTGCTCATTAATTCCGTCAATGCGTCCCAGCAATAATAAAGAAAACCCAAGATGCGCAGCTTTTCCTTTTACTTTTGTGGTGCATAGTCTGAAATCATCCTGTGTGTCATTCCATTCATAGCTTCTCCCGACCATGGCATGACCATTTTCAGTAATGCCGGGAAGAAGAGCGAAGTGACTGCAATTTCCTTTGGGCGCATGGGTAAAAGCGTAATATATAATTTCGCGCGGATGAATTCGTAGAATTTCAGCCATTCCTTCTATTTCTGCATTGATTCCATGGCAGTATTTATCGAAAAACATAACAGCTTCTGAATAGTCCTTGTCGCTCAGTTTTTCTTTACCGGAAGGAGGCGATGTATACCATTTCACAAATTCAGGAATTGAGAGAAGTTCTTCTCCTTGTTTTTTGCCGATTTCATAATAGTCTCCTTCAAGAACTACGTGCTTAAAAATTCGTTTTTTGACAGATGTTTCCATTTGTTACTCCAGTATTTATCAAATTGATGTATCCATAATAGCAATAATGACCAAAAGAATCTTGACCGTTATTGCTGTTTTTAGATAAAATTTGACCCAGATGAATATAGTAACTAATGATAAAGGTGCTGAATGCCGTCCTGGCTGTGCTGCCTGTTGTATAGCTGTTTCTATCTCTTCGGAAATACCCGGTATGCCGAATGGAAAAAAAGCAGGGGAAAGATGTGTTCAGCTTGATACGAACAATATGTGCCGGCTTTTCGGTAAAACCGAAAGACCGGAGGTGTGTTCCAGCCTTAAGCCTTCTTTTGAGATGTGCGGAAAATCTAATGCTGAGGCATTTAATTTTCTTGAAAGGCTGGAAAAAGAAACAAATTCAAAAAACTGATTAATCTTGCCACAGGTACATGAAGCGTGTTCCGTATTTAGAAGTGAACCAGTCCATATCAATAGACAAAATATTAATGGTGCCTTCGTTTGTTACAGCGGCTCCGGCATAAACATTAGGGCGGTATGAATCCGGACGAATATAAGTTATTATTTTAGCTCCTTCGATTCCGGCTGATTTTTCGGCAGAGGCGACTGCATCGTTGAAGTATCCTATTTCGTCAATGAGTCCGTATTTGAGGGCATCTTTTGCTATAAAAATGCGTCCGTCGGCAACTTTACGAAGTTCCTGATCTTTCAGTCCTTTACGAGAATCAAGAATAACTTTTAGAAATCCTTCATACATGGCATCGACAATTTGTTGGAAAAGATATTTTTCTTCATCATTCATATTTTTGAAAAAACTGCCCATGGTTTTGTTTGCGCCGGATTTGACAGTTTCATCTTCCACACCGATTTTGCCCATCAGCTGTTTCATGCTGAGCTTGGAAATGAGTACACCTATGCTTCCGGTAATTGTGGTTGGATGAGCCATAACTTTGTCACCGGTCATAGAGAGGTAATATCCTCCTGAGGCTGCCATTGAGCCCATTAGTACTGTTACAGGAATGGATGTACGTTTTTTGAACTGTGTTATTTCATGATGAATGATGTCGCAAGTGGTAACTTCTCCGCCCGGAGAATCTATCATAAGAATCAGAGCTTTTATGTTTTTGTCTCTTTCAGCACAGTCAAGCTGCTCTATAATCCTGGCAGTCATAGGAATTTTTTCGGAGGAATTAAAAGGGTTCCCTCCTGAAACAGAGTCTGAAATGATTCCATCGATATGGATGACAAGTATTTTCGAATCATTGCCGTTTCTAATTATGTTTTCGCGGTAAGGCTGAAGATGCCTTGCAGTAGAAATTGAAATACATCCTGTAGCTGAGAATAAGATAATAGCTGCGAGAATTTTTTTCATAATTAACACCAAGTTTATATTGATTTAGATTCAATTTCAGTGAATAGTTACACTAATAATAAATTATTATTAATTATACAAATGCGCCGACAGTTTCATATAAAGTTTCAGATAATGCAAACTCTTTTTGGTTTATCTCATGTAAGTTTATCCAATAATCCGAGAATACATCGAATGCATTTTAATTAATTAAAATTATGAATTAGTATCGCAATTGATTAATAAAATCTGTTTGACTCTTTTATGCCGGAGATAATTATTTCTTTATGATTAAAGTTGATTCATTAAAAAAGTATTATCATAAAAGCAGTTTTTTCGGAAAAATCCGCACTGTCCGTGCTCTTGACGGAGTAAGTTTCTGGATAAGAAGAGGAGAATCTCTTGGTGTTGTGGGTGAGAGCGGATGCGGAAAATCTACTCTTGCTCTTTCTCTTATGGGGTTGAACAATCCTGTTGAAGGAAAAATAGAAATAGACGGAATTGATATAGCGGCTCTCAAAAAAGAAGAATTAAGACTATTTAGAAAGAATATGAGTATAGTACTTCAGGATTCGTTAGGTTCGTTGAATCCCAAGATGTGCTGCGGAGACATTGTTTCCGAACCGGCAAGAATTTTCCACGATCTTAAAAAAGAAGAAATAAAAGAAAAAACTGTAACAGCTTTTGAGCAGGTTGGTTTGTCTGAAGAATATTTGAAGCGTTACCCTCACGAACTTTCCGGCGGACAGAGGCAGAGAATCAACATTGCCAGAGCGATAATATTAAAACCGAAATTCACAATTTTTGATGAACCAGTTTCATCTCTTGATGTGTCTGTTCAGGCTCAGATTCTTAATCTTCTTTCTGATTTAAGAGAAAATTCCGATATGACTTCAATAATGATTTCTCATAATCTTTCTGTTATCAGGTTTTTGTGCGATTCTGTGGCAGTATTCTATCTTGGTAAAATTGTCGAGTATGCTCCGGTAAACAATATTTTTGAAAGAGCCCTGCATCCATATACTCAATCTCTTCTTGATTCTTCATTCGATACTTCGAAGATCAACGGTTCATTTGCTTCAATCGAAGGAGATATTCCTTCACCGGAGAATCCTCCTTCGGGATGCGCTTTTCATCCCAGATGTCCGCGTAAAATGAAGATTTGTTCGGAAATTGCTCCTTGTGAAAAAACGATGGACGGTGCGAAGGTTTTCTGCCATCTTTATCAGTAGATGATAAAAAAAATATTTTTTCTTTTTCTGTTTCCCGTATGTTTGATTTCATTTGACGATTATCATCCGGATGTTTTGAGAAAACTTCTCGATGATATTGCCATGGATTATGTAGAAGAATTTCCTTCCGAAAAAATTTTAAGGAAAGGAGATATGCTGTGGTGCACAGGTGATTCTCCCGCAGCAAAGGCTAATAATTCGGCATACGATTTGATGATGGAAGGGCATTTCGATAAAGCTTCAGTTTTTCTTGAAGAATGCCTTAAAAAGTCTCCTCTATTTATTCCTTTCCGGCACAATTTGTCAATATGCTATTATCATCTCAGAAATTTTCCAAGAGCTCATATGAATATAGATAAAGCACTTCAGCAGGTGCCGCAATATTACTTTTTCTATATACAGAAGGGTATAATTTATGAGCTTTCATTTCAATATGATAAAGCATTATACTATTACAAAAAAGCAGCAAGACTGAATAAAATTGATACAGAACCTCTTGTAATTATCGGAGATTTATATTTTTTAAGCGGAAGACATTCTATGGCAGAGAAATATTATACTATTGCTGTAAATAAAGAGCCGGATAATCCCAATGCATTGCTAGGAATGTCTAAAATATATTTTTATCGTGATAAAACATATCTGAGTTATATGACAATGAAAAAAATTGATAAGACAAAAGATTTTGATAAATCATATTTTTTCTATTTTGCAGAGGCCGCTTACAAACTGCGCAGGTACCGCGAATCTTATTCTTCATATGTTGAGCTGATGAAGTACAGATATGATAAATTTTTTATAACAACTTCTTTCTCTCTCATTGAGTACAAAGCCGATCTCGCACGAAAATTTGCCGAGGCAGAGGAAGAAATTAATTCATACTAATTTCTTTTGCGAAGTGAAGGAAAATATCTGAGACATAGTATATTTACAAGAAAAAATCCAACGAGGCCGAACAGAGCGAAAAGAAAAGTGTAATAAACTATAGCATTAAAGAAACAGAAAAACATGATACATAAAGAATAGACTTCCTTTCTAACGAAATACTGCAAAATAGAAATGAGTTTAGCCAGAAAACTTGTTTTAGAAAGAGGAGAAAGAAACTCTTTGCTGAATGACGAAAAAGAATATGAATTGCTGTATTTAACCAGATAAGCTGTATTCCATCCTATTATAGCTATTACTCCAAGAGAAATTAGACAAAAGATTGCAGAAAATATTTCAACATCAAAAGCTATGTAAACTCTTCGGGCAGCTGCAGCGATTAGAAAAAGGGCAAGGGTGTGGTCGCATACAGTGTCAAGTATTCCGCCGAATTTAGAAAAACGGATCCTCATTCTTGCAACTTCTCCGTCACAGCCGTCAATTATTGAAACAGACTGAATGATAAGTCCTGCAGCGATGTTAGCAGATTGTGATGTACCCAATAGAAGATAAACTCCAAACAGACCAAGCGCATAGTTTGTAAGTGTTATCGCGTTTGGATGGATTCCAGTACGTGCCAGTATGCGGCTTAGAGGGATTGATAATCTTTTGTTTATAGTCTGGGCGACAATTCCTCCCGATTGATGACGAATATGTTTGGAAATTTTTTTTTCGGCAGTTTTTAAAGTTTTGGTGTCATTAATTTCGTAAAAAGAGTCAGGTTTGGGTGTAGTATTCTTTCCCTTCGTTATGAAGTTTGATTTATCAGTGAAAGCATGAAGGTGCAAAAACTGATTTGTTGTGATGGATAGATAAGTTTCTTTAGGCTTCTTATCGGTAAAGGATAAAGATAAATCTCTGAGAGAAGAAAGCTTTCTTTTAATTCTTTTATCAAAAAGTTCTGTGTCAGCGGGTGTTAAGCTGAGAATAATATTTTTGAATCCTGCATGATAAAGAATGCGGATGTTTCTTTCTATTATGAATTGACCAAACATTTTCAACCTTGCAGGAGAGGTTGATGATTTGATTAACGCTGTTTGTATTGCCATATTCACCTGAAAATATATTGACTCATTGATGGATTATGGGGTCATAATCCCAATTACTATGAAGAAAACAAGAAAAATATTTTTAGCAATCGGAATTCTTTTGCTGGTTTTGATGATTTCGGTGTTCGGAGTTGATAAGCTTGTTGCAGACATTTTATCAGTCGGTTTTGGCTTTTTTCTGCTCATGTTCATTTATTTCTTGAATCACGTTTTTCTGACATACGGCTGGCGTGTGTTGATAATGTATCATCTTGGGCTTAAAGGCTTCGTTAAGCTTTTAATAGCGCGTATTGCCGGAGATTCGACAACTGTAATAAATGCCGCGGCTGGTGCGGCAGGTGATCCTATTAAGGCGCTGTATATAAAGGATACTGTACCTTTGAATACCGGTCTTGCTTCAGTGTTTCTTGACCGAATAGTTCATTCAATCGGTAATCTTTTGATTATATTGACGGGTATTATTCTCGCAGCTTTTCTGCTGGGAATTCCTTTCTGGGCAGTAATTCTTGCTGCAATTGTGATTATCGGAGGAATATTCTACGGAATATCATATATCAGTAAAAAGAAAAATTTTCTGATTCACGTAGTAAATACTCTTCCTCAATTCATCCAAAAGAAATTTATCACGCGGAAACGCCGAGCTTCTTTGAAGAAAATTGATAAGGAATTTTCTCATATATTTTTAAGTAAGGACAATCTCAATCATTTCTATGTTTCAATAATTATGCATTACCTTCCTGTTATGTTGTCCGGAGCTTTCGAAGTTTATTTTATCATGAAATTTCTTTCGGTTTCCAACCTGTCATTTATTAATGCATTGTTTATTTATCTGTTTGGACTTGTGGTTTCGATTATTTTACCGTTTATTCCATTGAATCTGGCAATCAGTGAAGGATCATATGCTGCAGCGTGTTCTTATTTCGGTTATGAAACGTCCGTCGGAATATCCATCGGCTTCATAAGAAGAGCCAGAGCTCTTGCCTGGTCATTTATCGGTATTGGATTTTTATTGTATGCAGGTCTTTTAAAAAAAGAAAATACGGCTGAAGTAAAAAAGAAAAAGCGGAAATAAATTCCGCTTTTTCCTGAAAGGTTTTAGCCGATAGCATCGTGGCCGGTTTCCCCGGTTCTGACACGGATACATTCTTCCATAGGAACAACAAAGATTTTTCCATCTCCGATGTTTCCTGTTCTTGCTCCCTGAATTATCGCATTGATAGCGGGTTTAACGAAATTCTCATTAACCGCTATTTCTATTCTGACTTTATCAAGAAGATTGATTTCTGTGATTACACCGCGGTAGTTTTCGGTATAGCCGCCCTGCTGACCGCATCCGATTGCGCTAGTTACGGTCATTTTTCCGATGCCTGCTCTCGTAAGTGAGTTTTTGACATCTGTAAGTTTTTCCGGCTGAATAACTGCTATTATTAGTTTCATATTTCCTCCTTTTTACTTCGTAAGGAAGCCCTGGAAATCAGGATAAGCTTTCATTCCATGTTCGCCTATGTCAAGACCCACAACTTCTTCACGCTTGCTTACTCTCATACCCAAAGTCTTTTTAATTATAAACCATATGATGAAAGAAGCAATAAAAGTAAAGCCTCCTACTGCAGCAACGCCTGTGAGCTGAGTGAGGAAAAGTGTAAATCCGCCGCCGTTGAAAAGACCGTTTCCTGTTGCAGCACCGGTGATTCCGTCTTTTGCCCAGAGTCCGACAGCAAGAGTTCCGAAAATACCGTTTGCAAGATGGACAGAAAGAGCTCCGACAGGATCATCAATCTTAAGTTTATCGAAAAAGTAAACTGAGCATACTACGAGAACTCCCGCTATTGAACCGATTGCGGCTGCTGCCGGAACAGATACAAATGCGCAAGGGGCAGTAATCGCTACAAGACCGGCAAGTGCACCGTTGAGTATCATCGAAAGATCAGGTTTTTTCTGAATTAACCATGATGCTATTGTTGCTGTGGCAATTGCGAATACTGCTGAAGTATTAGTAGTAAGCGCAACGTGAGCTATTGCAGATCCATCACCAACAGCCATTGTTGATCCCGGATTGAATCCAAACCAACCGAACCATAGAACAAGAGCTCCAAGAGTCGCAAGACCCATGTTGTGACCGAAGATCGGATTTGTTGAACCGTCTTCTTTATATTTGCCGGTACGCGCGCCGAGAAGAATCACACCTGCAAGAGCTGCCCATCCGCCGACAGAGTGAACAACAGTTGAACCTGCAAAGTCCCAGAATCCTTTCGCTGCAAGCCATCCGCCGCCCCATATCCAATGTCCTGTAATAGGATACATTATGGCTACAAGAGCGAACGAGAAAATGATAAATGAATGGAATTTGATTCTTTCTGCTACTGCTCCAGAAACGATTGTTGCTGCGGTAGCCGCAAAAACAAGCTGGAAAAAGAATTTAGCAAAAAGAGGTACGCCGGTCCAGCTTAATGCGCTGTAAGCACCCTGATATGCGTCTCCTGTAAGAGGGCTTGTGTCAGCACCGCCTATAAAGAAGAGACCTTCTTTTCCGATGAATCCGCTTCCGTTACCGAACATAAGTCCGAAACCGATTACGTAGAAAGAAATTGATGCAATTGCGAAAACTATAAAATTCTTAGCAAGAATGTTTACAGAGTTCTTTGAACGTGTGAGTCCGGTTTCTACCATCGCGAAACCAAGATTCATAAAGAAAACTAGAAATGCGGCAATCATTACCCACATAGTGTCTATGCCGACTTGGGCAATATTTATTGCCGGAGCTTCGCTTGCGGCATCCTGTGCAATAAGAACTCCGCCTGTAAATAGTGCGAATAGAAACAAAGAGATTAGAGTTTTAAATTTTCTATTCATGTTTACCTCCTTCTTCAGTTGATGAACTCAGTATAACTGATATGCTTGTGAGGTCAATATCAGGAAAACAAAAGAGGCTTTAAAGAAACCTTATTTTACATGAGCTTAAAATTTAGAGATAGAACTGAACACTATGTGTTCTTTTGTATTTCTGCTGTGTTAAATAAAGATGTGCTAAAATATAAGAGATGATCATTTTCGAAGGGTTTAATTGTCAAAAAAGCCGCAACTTGACTAATCTGTGTCAAGTAAAAAAGCCTTGACAAGGGTTTGATAAATTGGGTTTGATGGCTTTATGATAGAATTTGAGGATAAAACGTGTTTCGGATGCGGACAGGAAAACACCCGCGGTTTGAAGCTTGAGCTTGGTTTTGATGAAGATACCAAGACGGTTTACGGAGAATTCCAGGCAACTCAGGAGCTTGAAGGAGCTCCTAACATTATTCATGCGGGAATTGTTTCAGTAATCCTAGATGAAGCGATGATAATGGTAAACAAATACATGGATACCGTTGCGTTGACAGGAGAGCTTACGATACGTTATCTTCAGCCTGCTTTTATCAACGAGAATCTCTATGTGCGTGGCTGGTATGTTAAAAAGAACAAACGTGTCATAGAAAACAGGGCTGAAATCGAAAACGAGATGGGAAAGATAGTTGCGAGAGCAAAGGGAAAATACATCGAAGTAGACAAGATTCCTCAGCCTGAATAATCTAATTAATGCCGAAGTGGTGGAACTGGTAGACGCAGCGGACTCAAAATCCGCCGGGGGCAACTTCATGAGGGTTCAAGTCCCTCCTTCGGCACATACAAGACCGTTATGCGGTCTTTTTTTGTACAGTTTTCGCAAAAGATATTCCCGCAATTCTGGTCTTGTCATTTTTTCGTGTAGTTCTAATCATTACCGTTCTTCTTCCTGTATCAGATGTTGAAATAACTACTTCTTTCTCGCTTATTTTGAAATATACATAACCGTTCATGTTAACCTCTTTATGCGACATAAGACATATACTATACATGTATATAGTATTGCAAGTTTTTTTTGTATTATTTTCACCAATAATAAATTAGAATTGATTTTGAATAGGGTTTAAGGCAAAATAATGCCGCCATTGATTATTTACCTTCTAAAAACTTCATCTTTGCGTTTGGGGGATTTTGTGCGGTTTATGCGTTTTTGCAAAGGCGGAGCTTTCCTCACAGTATTAGTTTTTCATTTTTCATGTTCTTCTATTTTGTTTCATAATGATCAGATCAAAAATCTGAAATGGGGAAAAGCATCAGCAATCGACGGAGAAGAGATTATGCTTTCAGCGGATGTTTCTGACTCTTTTGGAAGCGTAACTTTTACGGTATGGAAAGTCTCAGATGATACTGTTTCAGATAAGCCTTTTGCGGTATTTGAAGCTCATCCATATGACGGGAAGGCTCATGCATTATGGACTTATAGATGGGAAGATGATCCCGACTCTCCATTGACGGAAATCCCGGAATTTTTTTTCACGGTTACGGCCGGTAACCTTGAGAAAAAAAGCGGAGTTCTGTCTGTTTCAATGGATATGACAGTTGAAATTGATGATGAAAACGGTATTCCTCAGAAAAATATAAGATTTATGCTTATTGGTCCGGATGGAATAAAAGTTTATGGTAAAACCGATAATAAAGGATTTTGCGAGGTGAGAAAATTAGTGCCGGGCAAATATGAAGTGAAAACATTAAGTGAATAGCCATTAGCCTTTGTGAGACTGACGGCTATTCACTATAAAGAAGTTAAAGCCTGTGAACCAGATTGTTTATCCATTTCTTAGAACGGTATCTGTAGTAAAGAAGAACGAATTTGAAAATTTCCTGACTCGTCACCGCAATCATTACTACTGTGACGGACATTTCTAGAGAAAGACCGAATAAATATGCCAGCGGAAGTCCGATAAAATAAACCGCAACAGTATCCATTATCAGGCAGTACATCGTATCACCGCCGCTTCTTAAGACTCCTACTACTGCGACCATGTTGAATCCAATAATTGACATGCTTACTGCATAAACATGAATTATACCTCTGCTGTTAGCAAGAACTTCAGATGACACTTTATAAGGCAGCAGCATCAAATCTGTTCCGAAAAAGAGAACTAGTCCGATTATTATTCCGGCGAAAAAAGAAAGTTTAAGGAATTTTTTCGCGAATTTATAAGCTTTAACCTCATCTCCGGCTCCAATGAGATTTCCGACCATTACAAGACATGCGTTTGCCATACCGATAAATGCAACAAAAGTTACCTGGCGTATTGTTGAATATATATTCATTGCAGCGACTACATCTGTTCCCATACGGGCATATATTCCCATGTACACTGTCATTCCGATTCCCCAGATCATGTCTTTCGCAACAAGTGCTGATGTTGTTTTTGAGAAATCATTGACCAGCTTTTTTGAAAAAGAAAAAAGTTCGTTAAATTTTCCAGCGACAGCATGTTTCTTTATATAAACGAAAGAGATAAGAGAAACTGCTTCTATGAAACGCGCGATAACTGTCGCAATAGCCGCTCCGACTACTCCATATTCAGGAAATCCGAAATTTCCGTATATAAGACAATAGTTTAGTAATGTGTTGATTGCAATTGCTGCGATGTTAATGTACATGGGAGCTTTGACTTCGCCGGTGCTTCTTATTACAGCTCCATATGCGGAAGATATTGCAAAAAAGACATATGAAAAGGATACCGCAAAAAGATATTTTCCGCCGTAATAAATTACCTGTGTATCTTTTGAGAAGAAAGAGATGATTTGTTCAGGGAATATCGCAGCTCCTGCGAATGTCAGAAGTGCCGCACTGATTGATATTATCAAGACCAGTCCCAAAATGCGTTTAATGTTTGCCTTGTCTTTTTTGCCCCAGAACTGTGCGGTGTAAATAGCTCCGCCGCCGCATGCACCAAGAAGAAAAAGAACCAAAAGAAGAAATATCTGATTTCCGATTCCGGTTGCGGCAAGTTCGGTTTCTCCGAGCCTTCCAACCATTACGGTATCAATTAAATTCAGTGATGAAGATACCAGGTTTTGCGCAGCAATAGGTATTGCAAGCCTGATAAAAATGCTGTAAAATTCGCTTTCGCGGTATAATCTCCTTACCATTTATAAATCCACCCTTGCCTTCGGTTTATATGTTTTTGTGCTATGAAGGCGAAGTTCGCGCAAACGTTTTCCATGTATCTTGAGTGAAGCTTTTTGACAAGCAGATTTTTATGATTTTTGAATATGGAAATTATTTTTCTGATAGAACTACATAGAGCATTAATGCAGAAACAAGAATTCGAATAATGCTGTCTGTATAAACAATAGCTTTTTTGTCATTATCAGAAAATTCTTCTTTTGTAGCATCCAATGCTTTTCTGAAAAGTTCCGGAAAAATTATGATAAAAGGTGCTGTGAACATTACAATCAGACCAACTATAAAAAGAGCTGTTCCTGATACTGTTCCCCGGTAGTTAAGAAGGGGAAATCCGCCTGCAATTAGTGCAATTCCGTGAAAGCGGAAAAATCTGCTTTCAGTCCACCTCTCCCATTTTTGGAAAATTTTAACAGGAAAAATAAATCCGATTGCAGAAATGAGAATTAGAAAAAGTGAAAGAATCAGCAAATATGTCCCGAAATATGGGGAGAGTTTCAGATAGTAATAGTTCATGATTCTATAGAAAGATATTTTTTGAGATCTTTCAATTCTCTGGACCTCAATTCTCTGAAAGAGCCTGAATTTACATTCGAAAGAACAATCGGACCCATGGAAATTCTTTTAAGTTTCTTTATTTTGTACTGAAACGTTTTAAATATTATTCTTATCTGACGTTTCTTCCCTTCATGAATTGTCATTTTTATAACGGTACTTTCTTTGTCTACCAGGTCAATTGTACATGGTTTTGCATGAAACTCTCTCAGTTTGACGCCCATTTCTATTCTCTGCTTGTCCTTTTCTTCCAGAGGTTTATCGAGAGTCACAATGTACTCTTTTTTTGATTCGTACCTGGGATGAATCAGCCTGTTTGCAAGTTCGCCATCATTTGTGAGAAGAAGAAGTCCCTCGGTGTCCTTGTCGAGTCTTCCGACCGGAAAAATGCCAAGGGCTTTATATCTCTGAGGAAGAAGATTCATTACAGTTGGGCGTCCCTCGGGATCGCTTGCCGTGGTAATAAATCCTTTCGGTTTATTCAGCATCAGATAAACATTTTTGCTGATTTGTTTTACTATATGACCTGCGCACTTTACTGTGTCTTTTTCAGGATCAACAAGTGTAGCAAGATCTGTAACGGGCGAGCCGTTGATGAAAACCTGTTTTTTTAAAATATATGATTCAACTTTTCTTCTGGAGCCCAGACCGCATGTGGAAAGATACTTATTGATTCTTATCATTATTCTCCTGATTAGGAATCGTTTCGTTTGATTCCTTTTTTTCTTCAACCGTTTCTACTTCCTGTTCTGACTTTGGATTGAGTGAAATTCTTTTGAAACGGTAATTGTTTTTGTCATCGGCATATTCTATGAAATAATTCAGACCGCGTTCAGCGAATTTGAATTCATTTCCAAGAGGTGTACCTTCATCAAAACTAATGGTCGATGTGGCAGCGTCTATTTTATATTTTCCTTTGAAAAGATGGTTTGAATCTTTATGTTTTGCCTCATATTCACCGTTTTTGAACAATGCAAACCAATATGAAGTAAATTCTTCCTGGGTGTTTACACTCCACCACTTACCTATAAGCTCAGTGGAAAGTTTTTCGAATTCTTTATCCTTAAGCTGTTCCTCAAAATTATTTAAAGAAAAAGAACTTCCGGCGGAGAAGATTTTGATGTTTGCACCGAAAATCCATCCTGTAATGCCGTTTTGTGTTCTGACTTTGTACCAATAATCAACTGATTTTGCAACTGCTGATTTTTTCTTTGAAAGGTCAAGGATTTCGAGTTTTTCACCCTTAGCAAGATCGATTATTCTGGATGAATAAATAAAAGGTTCAATTCTGAGAGCTGAAGACTTTTCAATGACAAGACCTATTTGGGAATTGCTTGATATATTTCCTGGTTTTATTGGACCGTCGTTTGAACAGGTGATTGCCGATAAAAACACCAGAAGTATAAAATATTTACTCATCATTTTCTCCAAAATCAGGACAATTTATAAAATATTCCCAGAAGAGTATGTAAATCGGCAGCACCGTTATCGGTCAACAATCTTTTCGGAGGTTTTTATCTGGAGTCTTGAGTTTCCATGCTTTTTAGCTGGGCTATTTTTTTGTCAAGAGAGGCAAGATCACGTTTTATAATTTTTTCCATGTCGAGATCGCCCTTGATTATTCGGAAGCGTTCAGTTTCCATGTAGCCGAGATCTGTTGTGACTTTTATTTTAGAAGCCTGTTCTGCGTATTTTTTAGCCTCATACCAGTGAGGAAATGCATCTTTATAATATAGTTTTGCCGCTTCAAGACTGTCGGAGAGCATTTTTGCCTGATCTGTATCGTAGAAATAAATTTTCCTTTTATCATAACGAAGTGCGATTTTCAGATAATCTCTGCATAAAAGCATATGTATGTGCATAAAAAAAAGATTTCTGTATTTCAGATATTCTTCTTCAGTGCTGATTTTTATAAGTGCATCAGAAGGATGCCGGAAATTACATTCAAGGGCAGTTTTCATTCTCAAAATATTCATTCTCAAAGAATTTTCGTCATAATACTGTTTCATTCCATATAACAGGTAATAATCTTCAAGAAAATGCGGAACTGTGTAATTATGGCGGCGGATTTGAGGAATATAATCAGAAAAAGGAACATATTTATCCTTATCGCGGTTAAAGTACTGATACTGGTAATTTTCTGCGAAACCTACCGACGGTATAATGGAAATTATCATCAGAAGTATGAAAATAAAATATCTCATTGGTAATATATCGGAAAAAAAGTTTAAAGAATGAAGGTTAATCGCAATAAGATGAACAAATTTCCGTCGTATATATTATGAATTAATCGAAATGGCATTAATAATCTTGACAACATCGGTCAAACTGATTGATTGGTCAAACATTTTGACTGCTTGGGTAATATAATGAATGAAAGAGAAGCAAAAATTCAAATTCTGGAAGCTGCAATTGCCGAATTCGGCGAGAAAGGTTTTGACGGAACTCGTACCGGTGAAATTGCCAAACGCGCAGGAGTCGCATCAGGACTTCTTCATTACCATTTCAAAACCAAGGAAAACCTGTATCATGAAGTTTTGAAGTTCTTTCTTGATTATAGTATTATTGATGAACTGAAGATTTTTCCATATCCTGAAAAACTTATGCCTGGGCAAAAGCTTCATCTGGCGATTTTTTGTTTTAATGAAGTAATTTCGCTTATAGATCCGACTAATGTCATTCGATTTTATCACCGGTTGATGGCGGATGATGATTGTACTAAAATCAAGTGCCTTGTGGAAGAATATGATAAACTGTATTCCGAAAGATATTTGATGAAAATAATATCTGATGGGATTGAATCCGGAAGAATGAAAATTTCAAATTCTTTCATCTTCGCATGTGACATTTTTCAGGGAAACATTATTCATTTTGGAATGAGAAAAATATCATCGTTTATGGGTGAGGATTTTTACGGCGGAGATTTTAAGAATTCAATCTATAATTATCAAATTGAAAAGATAAACAACATTCTGACGGATAAATCAATAGAGACGGTTCTTCCTGAAGATCTCCGGAAAATTACATTGGAAATACTGGCTGAGTCTGTTAAAATAAACAAGTTCGGCACGCTCGGCGGGGTAATGAGAATAGTGTCGAAAATTACAGGGGATAATTTCGAAGTTTAATTAATATAGAATATTTAGGAGGAAGTGAGGATGGGTGCTTTTTTCAGCTATTTGTCGAGACAGAAACAGCTGGCTGTCATCATTGTTGTAATGATTATAGCGTCTGGTTTGTATACTTTTATGAATACGAACAGGGAGGCGTATCCGCAGGTAAATTTTGATATGGTCACTATCAAAACAATTTATCCAGGAGGTTCTCCGGAGGAAATTGAAAACCTTATAACTACACCGATTGAAAAAAAAATAAAAGAGGTCAGCGGATTAGACAAGGTTCGTTCTTATAATATCGAAAACGTGTCGGTAATTGTAGTTTATATAGATATGAATCAGTCAAATATTTCGGAAATAGTTACCGACATCAAGGATGCAGTTGATCTCGTTGAGGATCTTCCTTCAAATGCAGAAAAACCTATTGTCGAGGAGCTCAAGCTCGACAAAACACAGGTTGTAGATATAGCTCTTTACGGAAAGGATGATTCTGTAACATATGAAGAACTTCGTATGACTGCAGATAAGTTTAAGGATTTTTTAGAAGATATTGAAGGAGTTGCCGAAGTCGAGGATTACGGATTTCATGACCGTGAATGGCTGGTTGAAGCCGATCCTAATAAGCTTGAAAAATACCATCTTGCACTTAATGACATAGTCAACGCAGTAAAATTAAGAAATCTTGATCTTCCGGGAGGTTCTCTTTACATAAATGAAAAAGAATATATTCTCAGAACAAAAGGTCAGTATCAGACTATCAATGAAGTTTTGAATACAGTAATAAGCTCGAATGATTACGGATTTACAACAAGAATAGCTGATGTAGCCACAGTAAAAGATACAGTTGAAGAGCCTGACAGTTTTGAACGCGTTGATGGTAAAACAGCCGTCGTTTTTACTGTCAAAAAGAAAAGAGAATATGATGAAATAGATATGTCTGAAAAAATCAGGGATGATATCAAAAAATTCTCTTTTGGGAATATTCATTATAATATTTTCCTTGATCAGAGCGATTATACAGAGAGGCAGGTAAGTTCTGTTATATCAAATGCTTTACTTGGACTTGTTCTTTGCGCCGGTATAATAATTGTATTTCTCGGAATACGAATGGCTTCAATTATTACGATTTGTTTTCCGGTTTCTTTCATGCTCGGATTTCTCGGAATGAACGGCTTCGGCATTACAATTAACGTTATCAGTATGTTCGGTATGATAATGGTTCTCGGTATGATTGTCGATGCTAGTATCGTTGTAAGTGAAAATACTCACAGATACATGGAACTCGGACACAGAAAAACCAATGCTATAGCCATGGGAATTGCAGAAGTGTGGAAGCCTTTGCTTCTTTCTTTCTGCTGTGTATTCGCAGCGTTTATGCCTCTTGCGATTTTGACAGGTATAATCGGAAAATTTGTTAAGGCTATTCCTATTGTGCTTTTAATCTGTCTTGCAGGTTCTCAGATTTGTGCTCTTTTTATTCTTCCTTCCTTTTTGAATATGTTTCTTTCGAGCAAGCACGGACATGATGCTGTTGCCGATGAGTCGGAACTGGTTTTTGCTCCTGGCTTTTTCGGGTTTATGCAGAAAAAATATAAGGCTTTTCTAGAAAAGGCGATTCAACATCGCTATTTGACTTTTTCTTTACTGACACTTGTTTTCTTCGGAAGCATTTTTATGATAGGAAGCGGGATAGTAAAATTCCAGTTTATGCCTGGAGGCGGTGAGGAAAAAATCAGCATAAAATGTTATTTTCCGAATGAATATAATCTCGGGAAAAATTTATCAATAGTTAAACCTCTTGAAGACATTTCACATTCTATTTTTAAAGAAGGTGAATTAAAGGCTATTAGATCAAGGGTTGGTACTGAAGACTTCGGACTACTCGATCCTCAGCCGGGTGAAGGCTCTCATAAATCGACAATCGTTATATATCTGACTCCTGAGCAGGATAGAGAAAGAACAGCGACAGAGCTTACTTCTCTTCTCAATGAAGCTGTGAACAAGAAGATTGGCGATGGAACTATTCCAAAAGAAGCTCTTCTTAAAATTGAAATGGAAAAACACGGGCCTCCTGTCGGAAAACCTATTAACGTTGAAATACGCGGGGAGGATTTTCCTTCCATGATAAAAGCGGCTCAAGAGTACATTGATTATTTGAACACTGTTCCTGGAGTGCATGGTGTCCGTATGGATATGGAGGACGGAAAGTATGAATTCCGTTATAAGATTGATGAAGTGATGGCTAAGCGTACAGGTGTTTCTGTAACTGCTGCAGCTGTAGCTCTGAATGCTTCTTTTGAGGGTTCAGTAGCTTCAACTGCGAAGATCGGAGATGAAGCAATTGATATCCGTGTTAGATTTCCTCTGGCATACAAGAAAGCCGTAAGCAGTCTTAACGATGTAATGGTTTCAAATTCAAGCGGAGGCCTTGTTCCTCTTTCAAAAATTGCTTCGATAGAAAAAAAGAGAGGCGTCGCTTTTATTAACAGGCTGAATTACAAAAGACTTGTTCAGGTTCAGGCAGAAATTGACACTAAGAAGACAACTTCTTTTGAGGTCAATAAGTTGCTGAAAGAAAAGTTCAAGGATATTGAAAACAGATATCAGAGCACCGCTTTTGCTTACGGGGGAGAGCAGGAAGATTCTGATAAGAGTATGAAGGATCTTGGAATACTTTTTTTAATTGCGATGGCAGTAATCTTTATTCTTCTTTCTGCATACTTTGAGCATGTTTCCGTTGCAGTAATTCTAATGAGCGCAATACCTTTCTCGATGATTGGTGTGGTTTTCGGATTATTTTTGCACGGTCAGCCGTTCTCTTTCATGGGGTGTTTGGGTGTGTTTGCTCTAGCAGGTGTTATTGTAAGTAATTCTACCGTATTGGTTGATTTTATACAGAATCTAAGAGCAAAAGGAGTTCCATTTGAAAAGGCTCTTGTCGTGGGAGGAGTTTCAAGGGTTAGGCCGGTTCTCCTTACTTCAGGTACGACTATTCTAGGTCTTCTTCCGTCTGTTCTTGAAATCGGCGGAAAAGATTACTTTGTAAGACCTCTTTCCATTGCTTTCATGTACGGTTTGATTTTTGCCACAATGATAACCTTGATTCTTGTTCCATGTATGTACAGAATTACAGAAGATATCAAACATTTGTTTCATCTGCGCAAACAGGCAAAAAAGCTTGCCTTGGCGGAAGTTGAAACTATACCGGTTTTTGAAGAAGAAATAAAGGAAGAGCCTAAAAAGCGGATTAACAGAAAAAAGAAATAGTAACAGTTAAGAATGAGGATACTATGAAAAAAATTAAAATATTGATTGCATGCCTGATCCTGCCTTTTGTGCTTGTATCTCAGGAAAAAAAAGCCGATATCGGAGAGATCGGCTTTTCCCTGGATGGAACCATTATAACACTTGAAGATTATATCAAGCTTTTGCTCGAAAAGAATCATGATGTTAAAAGCGCTTCTTACGAACTGCTTATGACTGATTCTGATTACCAGAAGTTCAAAGTCAAATATGCTGTATACCTGACAGGTTCTGCAACATATACAAAGACAAAGAATCCGCCTGCTCTTGAAGCAAAAAGCGGTAAAGAAATCACGACTTATGATTTGTCGGCAAGCGCGACTAAAACTTTTGAAACCGGAACAACATTGAGTACGGGACTTTCTCATCAGAAGGGTCATGTGGAAAACATGCCTTATGGAAATACTACTGTAACTTCTGATTACAATCTTCCGGTTCTGTTTGTTTCACTTCAACAGGAACTATTGAAAAACGCCTTCGGAAAAAGCGACCGCAGTACTGAAAAAATGCTTCAGAACGCAGGTGAAATAAAAAAAGCCGGAACAGAATACCAGCTTTCAAATGTAATCCTTTCTGCCATAATAGATTATTGGACTTTCGTAGTTGCGAAATCGGATTATGAAAATTCCAAGATAAAACTTGAAGAAACGGTTAAAGTCAGAAATATCGTCGCAACAAATGTTAATCTGGGTCTTGCCGAAAGATTTGATCTTAATTATTATAATGCCCTTGTTGCAAATGCTGAAGCAGCTATGGAATTGAGCAATCAGACATATAAAGAAAGTGTTAGAACTCTTCTTGCCGCGCTGAATCAGGATGTGGATGAAACAAAGATGGGAAATGTTGTACTTTGTGAAGCTCCACCTTCATTTAAAGAAGAAGATTACCTTTCTCTTGCATTATCTCAGAGATACGATTATATATCGGCTAAACTTAGTGTAGAAAACGCAAAACTTCAGCTTGGTATTTATGAGAACTCAGAGGCTCCATCTCTTAAGGCCGGAGTTACGGTTAAGTCAACCGCGATGGATGAATTTTCTCCTGCATATTCGGATGTTTTTTCAGGAAAATATCCGACAGTTGAAGCAGGTCTAACTATGAGTTATCCTCTGGGGGATAGCCAGCAGAAGACAAATATGAGAGATTCAAAATATAAATATGAACAGGCTAAAATCGCTCTGCAAAAAAATGAAAAAGATGTGCGTAACGATGTTAAGAATAAGATAGAAAATGTAGATGCAGCTTATAATGTTATGAAGGCGATGGAAAGAGCAAGGATTCAGAGTGAAGAGTATTACCGTCTGCTTCTTGCGAATTTGAGAAGAGGCCGTTTCAGCGCGGTTACTGTAAAGACCGCCCTTGACGCAAGAACAGACAGCCGTCAGGCAGCTTTACGCGCCAAGGTTAATTATAACATAGCTTTGATTCAGCTTGAAATAGCATCAAATAATCTATTGAAAAAATTTGGCGTAAAGGTAAAGGCTGAAGACATCTAATTATTTAGACTAAAGATTTTCAGAATTTCGGCGGAAAGATTGTTTTCGCCGAAATTTTTAAAGTCTTTGTTAATTCTGACAAAAGAAAAATCCTTAAAAAGTTTATCCGCAAATTCGAAAATAATTGAGCCAGTGTCCTTTGTTATTCTTTTATCCGTGTCATCAAATTCATTATAAATTATTGCTTTAAGTCTCAGTTTTCTCATCTTTATTGCTTCCAGTGAAAGAAGTGATCGGTTGATGCTTCCGAGTTCGGAATTTGTCACAAAAATCAGAGGTAAATTATTTTCAGAAATATAGTCAATCGCGAGATAATTTCTTGTCATGGGAACCATCAGTCCACCGGCACCTTCCTGGATAAGTATGTCATATTTTTCTGAAAGATACTTTGTATGAGAATTGATGACCGAAAAATCAATTTGTTTATTGTCTATTTCAGCTGAGAGATGAGGAGAGGCCGGAAAAGAAAAAACAAATGATGATGTTTTTCCGTCGAGATCGTCGTTGGTTAAATTGACGCCCATTATTTTTCTATGTTCTATTATATCTTCTGCCGGAAAAGAAGAACCTGTCTGTACCGGCTTTTGAGTAATAACTTTGATTGTGTTATTGATCAATTCTCGGGCAAGAATTCCCGTTGCGAGAGTTTTTCCTACTCCTGTGTCCGAACCTGTTACAAAAAATACATTGTCCTTCATTTTTTCTCGGCTACAAAATACATGGGATTATAAGTCAGGGGAAATTTGTCATTTTCAGAAAATGCTGCTTCATAATCGCAGACGAATTTTTCAATTTCTGACTTGCTCATTATCTTTTCTTTGACATAGTTTGTTCCTGTTTCTTTGAAATGCTTCAATACTTCAAAAGGTGTATCAAAATAAATAGTCTGTGTTTCTTCAGAAATATGAATAATTTTGTAATTATCGCAAAGGAGTTCTGCAATTTCTCCTTTTGATAAATATTCAAGTCCGATTTTGGTGAGACTGCGAACCTGAAGAAGATTATCAGGTCCAAATGTCGAAAATGCGAGCATTCCGTTTTTTGTCAAATGAGCAGAAATGTTCAGAAGAAGAGAAGGCATGTCATGCATCCATTGAAAAGCGGCATTTGAAAAAAATGCAGAATATGTATCATGTGTTGCTTTAATATATTCTTCTATATCATTTCGTATAAAGTTGATTTCTGTTTTGTATGCTGTCGAGAGTACCTTCATACACTCAAAGCAGTCGGCAATATCTACTGCTGTAATTATTTTCCTGCTACGGTTTAATAAAATTTCTGTAAGAAAACCTGTTCCGCATCCGGCTTCGAGTATGCCGTCTTCTTTAAAATTAAAATTATCAAAGATGAGTGTTTCAAGTCTTTGAGCCATTGTCTTTTGGACATGTGCATGAGCATTATACTCCGGTATGCATCGGGTAAAGTTTTCGGATATTATGTTTTTATCAATTTCAGTCATTCAATATACTTTCCCATTTGTTCCATAAATAAAAAGGATAATGCGGTGCGTCAAGAAGCATTGGTTTGATTCGGCATTTTGTATGCCAGAATGAGCTCTGATTTGCTGAAGGAATTATCAAATCCCTTGAAGAAACAAAAGCCTCATCATAGAAACCATAATCGCATTTTTCAGGAGATTTGTCAAGAAGGGACAGCTCGTTTTTGATTGATGAAAAGGATCTTAGAGGCTTATTCGAACCAAAAAAAGAGAAATGATCGAGAGTCATGTTTTTGTAAAAACTTATAAGATTTTCTTCGGAAATGTTTTTTTGAGTGCGTGCGAAGATTTCAGGAGGTATGCCGAAGTTCTTATCTATGAGATCAATCGTTCCGTTTACGGCGATTTTTTTAATGAAAAGTTCCTTTGATAAAATAGATTGAGCAATTTTAACTCCGAATGACCATGCGATCAGATATTTATTAGTATAATTGCTGATTTTTGAAAGTAAAATAGAAACATTTGAAAGGTCGGTGTAATCATAGACGGTAATGATATCGTATTTATCCGAACTTAAATGAGATGTGCAGTTTTCATCACAACCCCATCCTGTAAAAAAAATGATTACAGAATCTTTTTCTTTTAATGACTCGTGAAAAATCATAAGATTTTACCGGCTGCTTCGATTATCTTGTCGGCGGCATATTCGATCTCCGATTCTGTGAAGGCAGAAGAAAGAGATAATCTCAAGCGCGAGCTTCCAACAGGGACAGTAGGCGGTCTGACAGCAAAAGCCGCAATTGATTCGGCTTCAAGATAAGCTGACAACATTACTGCATCAGAACTTTTTCCGATAAAAACCGGAATTATATGGCTGTTGCCGGCTGTTTTAAGACCTGCGGTGTTGAGGCGATTGCGTAAGATTCCGGAAAGATGTTTGAGATGATTTCTCCGGTTCTGTGATTTTAATATTTCGCCTAAAGCAAAAAGATTCCAGTTGATTGAAGTAACAGGCAATGCTGTAGAATAGATGAATGAACGGCATTTGTTAATGAGATAATCTATGATATTTTTATCGGCATAAACGAATGCTCCGACACCACCGGCAGCTTTTCCGAAAGTTGCGACAAGAATATCTACCTGTGAAATCAGTTCTAATTCAGACGCCATTCCTCCGCCGTTATTTCCGTATACACCGAAAGAATGAGCCTCATCAAGATAGAGAAGCGAATTATACTTTTTCTTGAGTTCGCAAAGTCCGGCGATATCTGCCGAATCTCCATCCATGCTGAAAACTGATTCTGTTATAATGAGTTTGTTTTTATCAATATTTTCAGAAAGAATTCTTTCGAGCTGAACAAGGTCATTATGGGCATATCTGATAAATTCTGCTTTAGATAATCTTGCTCCGTCAATTATACTTGCATGATTAAGTTTATCGGAAATAATCAAGTCGCCTTTCTTGCATAAAGCCTGAATGATACCTAGATTCGCATGATAACCGCTGTTGAAAACAAGAGATTTTCTGTTATGAACTTGATACAACTTTTCGATTTCATTTTCGAGTTTGCTGTAGAGTTCAAAGTTTCCGCCAAGAAGTCTTGACGCAGAACTCCCTGGAGCGTATTTGAATGGCGTTAAGTCCAATGCCGAATAAAATTCTTTCTGCAGTTCTGTGTCATCACAGAGTCCGAGATAATCATTAGAAGAAAAATTCAACAGTGATTTGCCGTCTTTTACCGTGATTTTTCCGCGCCGGTCGGAAATATTTTTTAATGAACGGAAATTTCCTTCTTCAGTAAGAGTTTTCAATTCATTTGTAATTCTGTCAAAAAAACTGTTCATTCGAGTACCGAGATCACAGTAGATATGCTTATGCTTATAATTTCTTCGATTTGACTTTCGGAAGTGTTTATCGGAAGCCACCAGTAAATAGTATTTCCAAGAGGACGCAATATGACACCGTTTTTTAAAGATTCTGAATATATTTTAGACATTGTTTCAGATTTAAGAGCTTTGCCTTTTTTGTCTTTAAGATCTACAGCTCCAATCCAGCCGATAAAGCGGATGTCGGAAATGAAATCGTGTTCAGCTAATGCTTTCAGCGTTTTATGAAAAAAGAACATTGATTTTTCATTAGATTGAGGAAACTTTTCCCGTTTGTATATTTCAAGAGTTTTAACTGCCGCAGAGCAGGCTATGGGGTTAGCGGTGTAGCTATGGCCATGAAAAAGGGTCTTTGAGCGGTCATCGTCATAGAATGCATTAAATAATTCTTCAGTTGCGGCAGTAACAGAAAGAGGCATCCAGCCGCCGGTCAAAGCTTTGGATAAAACAGCAATGTCGGGAAGGCTTTCTATTTTATCCATAGCAAACATCGAACCCGTTCTGCCGAAGCCGGTTGCAACCTCATCAAATATCACGAGAATTTCGTATTTTTTTGCAAGTGAAGTTATCTTTTCGAGATAGACTTCGGGATATATTATCATTCCGCCGGCAGCTTGTATCAGAGGTTCTATTATAAGAGCGCAAATTTCATTATGATAATTCTTCATGATTGTTTCTGCAGAAGCAAGGCATTCAAGAGAGCATCCAGTGTCTTTTGCATTGAATGTAAATTTTGATTTTCTGTGCGGACATACTGAACAGTTGGGAGACTCTGCCTTGTGTGTTTCAAACATGAGGGGATGAAATATTTTATGGTAGAGATCAACACCTCCAACGCTGACAGCGCCGAGAGTGTCGCCATGATAACTGTTCTCAAGCATCATAAATTTTGTTTTTGTTTTGCGGCCGGTATTCTGCCAGTATTGAAAAGCCATTTTCAGTGCTACTTCATTGCCGGTTGAACCATTATCGGTGAAGAAATACCTGGTAAGCTTATCAGGAAGAACTTCATGAAGAGATTCGAAAAGTAAAGCAGCAGGTTTATGGGTAAAACCTGCAAACATAACGTGTTCAAGAATCTTCCCCTGATCAGTTATAGCTGAAAGTATTTCTTTATTGCAATGACCTAGAGGTGAAGTCCACCATGAAGAAACTGAATCATAAATTTTCCGTCCTTCAGGAGTAAAAAGATAAATACCTTCGGCCCGGTCTATTACGACAGGGGAATGATGTTTCATCTGGGTGAAAGGATGCCATGAATGCGCTTTGTCTAAGGATAGAATTTTGTCTGTCATGTTCTTCATTTCCGAACCGTTTACATCAATCTTAATTCAACTTTCCATGCAGAAAAATGATAACCGCAAAAATTACCATTCCTGCAAAAAGAGCAATTCGGCTGAATACAAAAAGTTTAAGATAATTTTTCGGTAGAGTCAGCTTTCTTATTTTTAAGACAGCGGAGGAATATGCAAGAACTGCAGTTAAAAGAAAAAGAGCGATAGTTGCCGAGTTAATAATCATTATGTGCTGTTTCAGGAAGCCCTGAGAAATGAAATAGGCCAGAAAAATAATTATAATCGGATAAAGCATCACTTTACGCATTGAATTGAATATCTTGATTATTTCATCTCGTTCGGAATCAGAAATCAGAAGATTGGCCTTCTCGTTTAGTTTTCTGTTAATGAGAATTACTGCTGCTAGTACTGCAAACGCTGCAATCAGAAAATAGGTTTTCATTTAGTCTCCATATTGTTTTCAGAAATAATTAGTTTTTGCTGTTTTCGTTTAAGCCCCTTGTAGACAAGAGAGTAGGATTCGTCTATCATTTTATAAATGTCATTCTCGGAAATACTTCCGTCAATGATTACAGTATTCCAGTGTTTTTTGTTCATGTGATGGCCTGGAAGAATCTTGCCTTTGAAGTGTTCTCTTAGGTATAAAGCTTTTTCAGGATCGCATTTTAGATTTATTTTTAAAGGAGAAGCTTTGATGTCTGTCAGAAGATAGATTTTGCCGGATAGCCTAATTGCAAGGACGTCAAAATCAAAAGGAAAATCCTCAGTACTACCTGATTTTTTCATGCAATAATTGCGAATTTCCGTGAGATCCATAGAGCCAATTTATTATTTGACAATTTACTTGTCGCCAAAAATATTAGCGGTTGTCGTATTTTTAAGGTTTCAGTGCGGATCTTTAAGACTTTTATACAACAAAGGACTTTTCATGAATAAGATAAAAAAACTGTATATGATCATTTCGGAGAAAATTGACAGATGGATTGATTTTCTTTGTTCTCCTTTTATTAATCTGTACAATAAATATCTTAACAGCACTGATCCGCGCAGCCGTAACAGAAAAATACTCCTTTTCGCTTTTTCTCTTGTGATGCTGGATTATCTTTTTATCTGCTATCATGTTGATAGAAGTCCGTTTGATTTAGTTCCTTCTATTCCGCAGATTGATACCCGTGATGAGATTAATGTTTATGTAGCCGGTTTGGATGGAACATCTATTTTAAAAGAAAAACGTCTGGTGGATAAAGGTTCATCAGATACCATTTTTGCATATAAACTGGCGAGTTTTGTTTTTGCCGGTTCGAATTATGAAAATACACGGCTTGCTGTTCCAATGACGGGTAAGGTCAGAAGTATCTGGTTTTATGAAGGAAAGTGCATAATTGATTTACGATCTGAAATAATTAAGAATGATATAGAAGTTATTCCTTCTTCCGAGGATACTTTCAGAAAAGCCATCAGCCAGACTGTCATGGAAAATATTCCTTCGGTAAAAGAAGTTATTATTGCAGAAAACGGAATTCCAAATAGAAAGCTCTGGGAAACTTTTATAACTTCTGCCGAAACGCCTAAAGAAGAAGTTCCGGCAAACTGATTACGGAATAAATGAAAAGAGGCAGAAAAAACCGTTTTTATTCGAGATTTCGAATTTACCTTTGAGTTGGTTTTCCGCAATATTTTTTGCCATTTTTAGTCCGAGTTGACCGCTATTTTCCAGAGAAAAATCCTCAGGCAGTCCGCATCCGTTATCGGAATATTCAATTATAATATGGTTTTTTCTGTAGCCGCTTTTGAATAGTATTGAAGGATTTTCCGTGTTTTTAAAAGCATGTTTCTGTGAATCGATAATGAGTTCAGAGACTATGAGTCCAATAGGAACTGCCAGTTCCACATCAAGCATTATATTGTCCTGAATATCTATTATAATTTTAGGTTTGTTGATTTCATAGCATTCAATAAAACGGAAAAGATCCCTGATATATGGTTTCAAGTCAATCTGTGATAGATCGTTTGATTCATAAAGTTTTTGGTGAACAAGCGCCATAGAAAGAATTCTGCTTTCAAGTTCCTTTAATACTTTGGCAAATGAATTGTCAGATACTCCGTTTGTATGAAGTCTTATCATAGAGCATATTATCTGCATATTGTTTTTAGTACGGTGATAAAGTTCTTTTAGCAGAGTGTTTTTGTCTTCAATTGTTTTTTTCAATTCAATCTCAGTATTGCGCTTTTCGGTTATGTCCATGATTCCGAGCAGAGCGCCTGTTGATTTTCCAACTGTGTCTGTCATAGGTACTACTGTGATGCTTGAGTATAACTGCCCGCCGGATGCAGATTTAAGAGGAAGCTCATTAATTGAAACCATTCCGCTTTCAATGATTTTAATGAAATCAGCAATTCGATTATCTTTATCAGATATAAACTTCGTAAACTCGTTTCCTGTAATTGAATCATCTATATCTTTTCCAAGAAGTTTTGTGATGCACGGATTTGCGTAGATTATTTTTGAATTAGCATCTAATAAAATAATGCCTTCCTGAAGAGATTCGACAAGAGAGCGGTATTTCTTTTCGCTTTTCATGAATTCGTTTTTTGCATTTTCGCGTTCTTCCATGAGTCTATCAATTTTTCTGCCGACTTCGGAAGAAATACTGAATGCGGAGGAGATTGCGAATATTATTATCAGTACAAGTGTTGCCGCATTAAAATAATTCTGATTGAATTCAAAAGTCTTATTAAGTTTTAAAATAATTCCCTGTATAAGAGTCATAACGATGAGCAGCGGGAGAATATTTGAAAGAATTCTGGAAGCAGTTGATTTATCAAAAAAATATTTTAATGGTTTTGATGATCTGTCAGAATTAAAAAAGAAAATTATTCCGAGTATTAGAAAGTTTATGCCTGTCGGAAAAGAAACGAATCCTGAAAGCAGAGGGTTTTCATAGATATAACCTGTGAAAATCATAAATCCTGTAAAAAAAGTAAAGAGGCATGATATTTGGAAAATATTCTCCTTAAATCTGATTTTTGAAAAACTATTAATCAGACTGAAAATGCTTATCTGGAGTAGAATAAAGAAACTTAAGGAAGATATTTTCCCGGTATTAACTCCCTGTATTTTATCAATAAGAGATACAGGCAGAATAAGAAGTTCTATATTATCTGGATAGTTTAATATTCGGCTGATGAATAGAAGAAACATCAGCAGTAGTGAAATCAATTGTATAACTCTGGAAGATGCCTTCTTGTTGAATTTAGATAATGCAAACGATGACGTCAGAAGAATGCTTAGTATTGCAGTTGCGGGAGACATTGCTTTGCAGTTTTCGAAAAATGAAGCAATTATCAAGTTTTGAGTCAGCCATCCCGATAAAACAAAAAGCGGAATTACAAGGGGAGAGTAAAATAGTATCCATGACGGAATTTTGCGAATATTCACCATACGCCCCCGTTAATGATTATTTGAGCAATGGCTACTTCAAAAGAAACGAATAATGAATACTAAATTAAAACATTGACGAAAGCAAGATATTAATTCAAAGGCCATTCGCCCTTATATATTTCTACCGCGGGTCCTGTCATATATACCAGACCGTTTTTATCATTCCATTCGATGTTTAGATCGCCGCCTCTGAGACGGACTGTAGCTTTTCGAGAAGTCTTGTCGTTGAGATGGGATGCAACTACGGCAGCTGAAGCTCCCGTGCCGCAGGCAAGAGTTTCGCCTGCACCGCGTTCCCATGTTCTCTGTTCAATTTTTGTTTTGTTTATAACTTTGACAAATTCGACATTTGTTTTATGCGGAAAAAGAGGATGGTTTTCGATCATCTGTCCATATTTCGCAAGAGGGAAATTTTCGAGGTCTTCAACAAATATTATTGCATGGGGATTTCCCATTGATACAGCAGTGATATTGAATTTTACAGAGTCTTCAAGCTCTATTGTTTCGTCGATTACACTGCCGTGTTCGCCAATCATTGGGATGTGAGAACGTTCGAGAATCGGCATGCCCATGTCTACGGTAACGCTTGTTACTTTATTGTCTTTAACTGTTAGAAATACTTCTTTGTTTCCGGCTTTAGTCTCAATGATTAAATCCTTTGAAGCAGTGAGACCTTTATCGAAAACATATTTTGCAAAACAGCGTATGCCGTTTCCGCACATTTCTGCTTCACTCCCGTCTGAGTTGAACATCCGCATTCTGAAATCGGCTTTGTCGGAAGGAAGAATTAAAATAAGTCCGTCGGAACCTGCTCCGTAATGTCTGTCGCTTATTAGTTTGGAAAGTTTGGACGGATTTTCGGGCATTTGTTTTGTGGCATCAATGAAAATATAATCGTTTCCTATTCCGTGCATTTTTACAAAATGTATTGTCTTCATAATATCTCCGACGGGTTCGGCCCGACCGAGATACAATAGATAAGGGTATGCCGCAAGTCAATTGTTTTTGGTGTCTCTGTTGATGCTGTAAAAAGCGGTACATTTCTGTTTGGAAGTGCAGTTGGATGAACAGGAAGAACAGTTAAAACTTTTTTTGATGACTATTTTTTTATCAGTCAGAATGTCAAGAGCCATTTCAACTGCACCTTCGTCTTCGCCGATTTCACTGGAAATTTCTGTGATACCGGCTGCATTGCAATTGTTAAGGAAGTTTCTGATTTTTTCCGTCAGCATTATTTTTATCTCTGGATAAGATTTTTCCGGCAGCCGCGAAGGCTGCTATTATCAAAAGGAGAATTGAAGCAGATACCGAAATAAATACAATATCATGTCCGGCAGTTAACTGATAGAAAAGCGATGAAACAGCCCATGCGAGCATGGTAAGGTAAGTAACAGAAAGAGTTGCCCCTTTCCATCCGATTTCTCCGACGATGGCTCCCAGCGTTGCAATACATGGAAAATATATCAGAATGAAAAGGAGATATGCATAAACTGAAAGTTTTCCGTTTGAGAATTTTGATTTGGCGGCATAGAGAGTTGAACTTTCGTCATCAGCTTCCTGTGAAAAATATTCAGGGACTGATGCGAATGCAGATTTAATCATTTCAGGAATTGATGTCGCTTCTTCGGCCTCTTCCATCTGACTGTATAGAGAATTGAGAGTTCCAATAACCGCTTCTTTTGAGAATACTCCGGTAAATACAGCTACAGTTGCAGGCCAGTTATCTTCGGTTATTCCCATAGGTTTTAGAACAACCGAACTTTTTTTTCCGATTAATGTAAGAAGAGAGTCATCTTTGCGGTCTTTTTTAAAAGAAAGATCATGCCCTGCAGAATTTAAAACCGCTAGTATAACTGAACCTATGATGATGACTTTGCCGGCATTCAGCATAAAAACTTTCAAGCGGTTCCATGTGTGAATGAGAATGTGTTTGGGACGCGGAAAATTATAAACAGGAAGTTCCATTACAAAGTGCGATACTTCATTTTTATAAACAGCTTTTTTGAAAAGAAATCCTGTTAGTACTGCAAAAAGAATTCCGACAGCGTAAAGAGAGAATACTGCAAGTGCGGCATTTTCCGGAAAAAATACAGCGGCAAAAAGAGCATATACGGGAAGTCTTGCTCCACAGCTCATAAGCGGAATAAGAAAAATGGTGACTATTCGGTCTTTTCTGCTTTCAAGTGTTCTGCTTGCCATTACAGCCGGAACTGAACAACCGAAACCTACAATCATCGGTACGAAGGATTTTCCGGGAAGACCGATTTTCTGCATAAACTTATCCATTACGAATGCGGCGCGTGCCATGTATCCCGAATCTTCCAGTATAGAGAGAGACAAAAACATACAGAAAATGATCGGAACAAATGTCATGACGGACTGGATTCCTACTCCGATACCCGACACAAGGATTGTCTGCAAAAGATCAGGAAAAGAAAAAAATGCCGAAATCATTTCGAGAGGCTTTGTTATTAGCGCAGCAGAAATTATGTCAAAAAAAGAAATGAGTGATGAACCGATATCAATAGTAAATTTGAAAACAAGATACATGATGAAAAGAAATATCGGAAGACCGAAAAAGCCGGAAAGTGCAGCCTTATCAATAATTTCAGTTCTCTGACGCTTATCGGATTTTCTTTTTACCGCATGCTCATAAAGACCTTTGATGAATCCGAAGCGGTAGTCGGCAATAATTATGTCAGTGGTTTCTTTATGAAGATTTTCTATTGCCAGAATATTTTTCTGAAAATGATCATACTCTTTCTGGTCGAACCCCGAACGTGAAAGTGCATAAAAATCTTTTTCAAGAAGTTTAATCGCAGCCCATCTTTTGTTTTCAAAACATCTGTCGAGACCGCATTCAAGAGCTTTTTCGAGTTCGGATATTATATTCTCAATTTCATCCGGATAATCAATCTTTACTTTTGCTGTATCCGGTTTTTCAGCATGTTCTGAAATCAGCTTTTTGAGTTTGTGAACATCTTCTTTGTCGTGCGAATTTATGGCAATTACCGGAATTTTCAGGTGTTTTGAAAATTCTTCTGTGTTTATTGCAAGGTTATGATTAATTGCGATATCATGACGGTTCATGACGATTATCATGGGGATATTCATTTCTATGAGCTGAGTTGTCAGGTAAAGATTTCTTTGTATGTTCGAAGCATCTATTATGTTGAGAAAAAGATCAGTTCCGCCGTTTAAAATAAAATCCAGAGAAACTTTTTCGTCATCGGATTTTGCAGATAAAGAATATATGCCAGGAAGATCTATTACCTGAATTTTTTGGTTTTCGAAGTTTAAGAAACCTTCTTTTCTTTCAACGGTTACGCCTGGCCAGTTGCCGATTATCTGTCTCGCGCCGGTGAGTTCATTGAAAATTGTCGTTTTTCCGCAGTTTGGATTTCCGATTATGGCTATTTTTTTCATACAACTTCAGCCTTATTTTCCGGTGCGGTGACTTATTCGACTATGATTTTTTCAGCCATTCCGCCGCCGATGATTATTTTTGTTAAACCGACTTCTATAACGCATGGACCATTGTTTTTTCTGGTTATAACCGAAATCTCTTTGCCGGGAAGTACTCCCTGACAAAGAAGTTTATCCTTAACCGAGGCTCCGCCTTCGATTGATACTACCTTATGTTTTCCTATCTGAGCTTCCGAGAGTTTTGTCATAGTAAAGCCTCTGAGACAAATATATCAAAAAAGTTAAATTCGGCTAACTTTTTTCTTCAGGGCTCACTTGTCAAGGCATTAATTATTTTATCGCACCTTTACTCTGCGTTGATAGCGTTTTAGTTCAGATTTGAAGAAGTCGGAATATGTGACGAGATCCTTGTGCTGTTTTATTACAAAGAAGGTTTTTATGAGGCTCTTGATTTTTGTATCATCGGCGATATCCGTAAGATCCTGGGGCTTGCCGGTAAAGATGGTGTTTCCGTTAGAAATAGCCGAGTTCAATATTGAGTTTGCGGGTTCGGCGAGTTTATTATACGGAACACCGGTTTTCTTGTGAATATTGCTGATTATCAGCGCGGCGAGGGTGATTATTTTACGTTTCTTGTCCGCCTCAATATCATCGTTCATTTTAATGAAAGCATAACTGATTGCGTCGTTTTTTTCTTTTATTTCATCGAGAAGTTCAAGCTGAACATCCGGAGGAAGTTTTTTGTATTCAGGCTGATGATTTGAGTAAAAAACCTTCAGATACTGCTTCGACATCATAATCTGGCCGGCTATAGTATTGCCGGGCAAATCGTTCTCGGTAAGCGATTTAATCAGTTCAGAAGAAACTTTCAGAAGAGAACCACACGAAGAGATGGCTGAAGGAATTTCAATTGCTTTTAAAAAAAGAGCAATCGGTTTTTCGCGGGCTTCATCTTTAAAAAAATAGTCGCTCAACAGATATCTGAACTGTTCTTCTGCTTTTCCGTTATATTCCGGATTTTCCTCAAGTTCGAGAATGTAATCGAGTAGATTTTTATAGCTATATTCGCCCATGGGTATCCTTGCAAAAAAATTCTGGACTATATTTTAACATATCCCATTCTTTTTGCAAGAGGAATTATGCGCGAATTAAATTTTGATGAAATTGTTTCAAAAATAGAATCTTTGTGTCTGAGCGCCAATATCAGTCTTGCAGACGGAATTGTAGATTGCTATCACAAAGCGCTTGAAGCTGAAGAAACTGAGATGGCTAAGTCTATAATTTCCGACTGCATAGAAAATCAGAAAATCGCATTCGAAGAAAAGGTTCCATTGTGTCAGGATACCGGTCTGGCTGTTTTTTTTATAAAGGTCGGGGATGAAATAAAAATAAAGGGAGGACTTCTTTCCGACGCGGTGGCGAAAGGTGTTTCTCTTGGATATACCAAAGGCTTCTTGCGCGCATCAAGCCTTGAAGATCCTCTTTATGACAGAAAAAACACCCGAGACAATACGCCTCCGATAATTCATACAGAAATCGTCAGCGGAGATAAGCTCGAAATTACCTTTATTCCAAAGGGCGGCGGAGCTGAAAACATGAGTGCGCTAAAAATGATGAGCCCATCGGCCGGAGAAAAAGGCGTGATTGACTTTGTCGTTGATACGGTAAAGAATGCAGGGGGAAACCCGTGCCCGCCCATTGTTATCGGTGTAGGAATAGGTTCTAACTTTGAAGGATGTGCTCTTCTAGCCAAAAAAGCTCTTCTTCGCGAAATAGGAAGTCGAAACTCCGATGTACGTTATAGAGCACTTGAAGAAAAACTGCTCACGCTTGTCAATGAAACTGGAATCGGCCCCCAGGGATTCGGAGGAAAGACGACGGCATTCGATCTTCATATCGAATACGCGTCGTGCCATCTGGCTTCGCTTCCAGTTGCGGTAAACATCAACTGCCATATTCATAGAAAACAAACGGTAATTATATGAAAAAAAAAATTACAACACCGCTCTCTGTTGAAGCTGTCAAATCACTCAAAGCCGGAGATATAGTTCATCTGTCAGGTGTAATTTATACGGCAAGAGACGCCGCACATAAAAAACTGACTGAGTTAGTCCAAAGCGGTTCATCCACAGGAATAGATTTGGCAGGCGCGGTTATTTATTATTGCGGGCCGACCCCGGCAAAACCCGGGCAGGTTATCGGAAGCGCCGGACCGACAACATCGGGAAGAATGGACGCCTATGTGCCTTATTTGATGGAAAAACTTGGCTTTCTGGGTATGATAGGTAAGGGCAAGCGCAGTCAGCCGGTTATCGAATCTATAAAAAAACATACCGGAGTTTATTTTGCCGCTGTCGGAGGCGCAGGTGCTTTAATATCCAAAAAGATTATAAAAGCGGAAGCTGTAATGTTTGAAGAACTCGGAGCTGAAGCTGTTTATAAGCTCGAAGTTTCGGATTTTCCATTGATAGTTGCTATTGATTTTGAAGGTAATGATATCTGCAGATGAGAAAATATTGAGAAGGTAAAAAGTACCTGAAAAACTCCTTTATGGAGTTTTTCAGGAAGAATGATTTATATTCTGTATTCCGCGCCGAATGCGAAATTCCATACATCTTTTTTGTATTCAGTAGTTCCGCTTTGACCTTTAGAAGATACATAATGAATCTTACCAATTCCAAGAACAAGATCAAGATTTGTTATTGGAGTAATTCTTCCGCCGATTCCGACTGAATGTGAATCAAGTGAATAGTCAAAGTCATTGTAAGTATCAGTATTTCCGCCTACATTGGCATACATGTAGCCTGCAGAAACTTTTAGAAAATCAGGGATAACAGCGTATTCCGCAGAAGCAGAGACTTCATATCCGAAAGAAGAATAGTCTTCTGAATATCCGTCATCATCATTGTTTGTAAGTCCGATTAGAAAGCCGTCGAAGCTTGTTGATATCATGAGCTTATCGATAGTGTAGCTTCCGCCGAGACCAATCATTGCAGGGAGATCATATCTCTGTTTTGATCCGTCTTCGAAAATATTGAAAGTTTTATTGTCATGGACTTTGGTTTTGAAGTTGAGTCTGGTCGGTGTTTCAAAACGGGCGGCAAGAACCATTGCGTCTTGTTTATAAGTAACACCGATTATTCCGCCGATTCCCTTTGCGGTTTTTTCAGCATCAACTTCAAGAGTTTGCGGCATATTTGCATATAATGGTATAACATAACTAGCCTCACCTTTGAAAGTTTTTTCAGCGTAAACAAAGCGTGCTGTAAGCGATACTGAAAGATTTTCATTAAGAGCATATGATCCTCCAGCACTTCCGAAATAATAGAGGCTCGAACCTTTGAGATTTCCATTTTGATAAACCATCATCGGATCATTCTGTGCTCCCGTGATAACCATCATTGCAACACCGTCTTTATAATCGACAGATCCGCCGCCTGCTATTAGACCTGCGCCTACGAATATGGCATACTTATCTTTTTTATAGATGCCGTAAAAGTTGGGAACAATCGGTGATGGCTTTTTTGATTCGTATACATCATTTTTTCCCATTGGTTCGGTAGCGGGTGAAATAAGTTCACCGGAATAGGTTTTAAGTATTGTCTGAGAAGAAAGATAGAGAACTACTCCGTCTTTCATGAACGCTGTTGCCGCAGGGTTATAATGGACTGAGTCTGCGTCAGTGGATGCGTTTCTGCAGAAGGTGCGCAGATAGTCGGCACTCTGATTTGACAGATAGTCAATGCTTCCGGCAAAAACGGAAGACGCTGTGAAGATCATGGCTAGAGCCGCGAGTATTCTGTTAATTTTCATTTTTCCTCCGAATTCAAATTCACAGTAGAAGAACAAAGTAATTGAACAATTTGTGATTATGTCAATGCTGAAATGAATATATAATGAAAATGTTTAAATATTTTTTAGACAAATAGAGTAATTGTATATTTTTTTATAGCAATATGCCCCGCAAAGTGTTCAAAAAAATAAATTACACCTCTATCTTCCACCGGTCGGACGGTTTTGATAAAATTTGAATAAGAGTTTAAATTTCTTGTATTTTTCGTAATTATTAGACTAAATGTCCTAGCTGATTCAAAATGGACGGCTTTGCCTTTAAGGCAAAATATTTTAGGAGAATCTAGATGAAAAAGATTTTTGCTCTCGTTTTCGCAACTGCTCTTCTTTCTGTAGTTGCATGTTCAAAAAACCCTGAAGCTCAGGCAAAAGAAATGATGAATAAGATGGCAACAGTTTTCGACACTGCTGCAACTAAACTTACTGCTGCTGGTGACGATAAGGCTGCTGCTGCTGCTCTTACAGCTTTCAGTGCAGAAATGGCTAAAATCGTAGCTGAAGGTAAAGCTTTGGAAGCAAAGAACCCTGATTTCAAGCTTGATGAAAAGAAAGATGCTTTTAAAGAAGAAACTAAGAAGATGGAAGAAGCAATGAAAAAATTCCAGGAAGCTATGATGGCATCTGCTGTTAAATACGCTAATTCTGAAGTATTCAAGAAAGCTATTGAGGACATGCAGACTGCAATGTCTACTGCCGGAGACAAAAAGTAATATAGTAAAAGCCGTGATAACGGTTTAATAAAAAATGCCGTCGGGTTTCCGGCGGCATTTTTTATGTTATTCTATATCGAGTTCGACCCTGCAGTTTTTATCACTGCGCGGATTTACTTCAGGCAGAGTTTTTGATGAACCATTTGCTTTTGTTTCGAAGCGGTCTTTGGATATCTTGCTGTTTTTAAGGATATAAGAAAGAACTGCATCTGCTCTTTCCTGTGAAATCGCGACATTTCCTTTCTTTCCTTTTTCGGCATTTTCGGGTCCTTTCGCGCTTGCATAACCGTTAACAGTTATCTTTTTGCCTTCAGGAAGAGCGTTTATTACCTGAGACAAAGCAGGCAGTACAATTTTCTTCATATAAGAATCAAGATTTTGACCTGCTACTGAATATTTAGGATCATTCAGTTTCAACTGTGATGATTTATAAGCGAAAGGTATCGGTTTGATTTTGCTTTTAAATTCGGCCTTTAAAGAATCCATTGGACCGGCCTTATCCATCTGATCTTGCATTGCCGGTTTAGTATCTGCTTTCGGCTGAGCTGTTTCGCAACCGACTGCCGCGAATATGATTGCCGCTGACAAAATAATTGAAAATAGTTTCATTCTTCCTCCGGATAATATTTTATTAAGAAAAGTATATGTTTGGGAAAATAATAATCAAGGCTTTTTTAAAATTGAAGTGTTGAGGAGAAATGTAATAAATCCCGCTTGCGCGGGATTTGATTATTTTTCAATTTTTTCGACAATGCGTTCAAAATCGTCGAGAGAATAATAAGTTATTTCTATTTTACCTTTTCCGCCGGAATGACGGATTTCAACTTTTGTTCCGAAATGTGAGCGTAGTTTTTCTTCCATCTGCCGTATATGTGCATCTTTTCTTGATGGGGTTTTAGCTGATGTGATTTTTTCTGTTGAAGATTCATTGATAAGTTTTTCAAGCGATCTTACCGAAAGATTTTTTTCAAGAATCTGCGTATAGAAGTGAATTTGTTTGTCTTCTTCAAGAGATGCGATTACTTTTGCGTGTCCCTGTGAAATTACTCCGGCTGAAACTGCTTCCTGTATATTTTCCGGAAGAGTGAGAAGACGGAGAGAATTTGCTATTGTTGCTCTTTCTTTTCCGACTTTTTTTGCGACATCCTGCTGTTTAAGCTTGAATCGGTTTATAAGAAGACGGTAAGCTTTTGCTTCTTCAATGGGATCAAGGTTCTGTCTTTGTACGTTTTCTATCAGAGCGATTGAAAAATTAGTTTCTTCATCGGCATTAATTATTATCGCTTTTATGGAATCTTTTGCAAGATTTTTCGTGGCACGGAAACGGCGCTCTCCGGCTACTATCTGAAAACGTCCTGCGCTTGCTTTTCTGAGAATTATAGGCTGAATTAATCCTACAGAAGAAATTGATTCGGCTAGATTAGCTATTTCAACATCGTCAAAATGCATTCTCGGCTGATCGGGATTCGGGTCTATCAATGAAAGAGATATGTCGCAGACGCTGTCTGATTTGACCTGGGATATTTCTTTTTCAAGACGTTCTGCGGGTGCCGGCGAATTTATAATAATTGCGCCTAATCCTTTTCCAAGGGTTTTTTTGGGATTCATTTAGCTAATACCTCGTTTGCAAGTTGTTCATAGGCTTCGCTTCCGGGGCAGATACGGTCATAAAGACCGATAGGTTTTCCGAAGGAAGGTGCTTCGGAAAGTTTTACGTTTCTCGGGATGATTGTTTTAAAGACTCTGTCCTTGAAGTGTTCTTTGACATCATTAACAACATGCTGTGAAAGTTTGGTTCTTGAATCGTACATGGTCAAAACGACGCCTTCTATATCGAGCGACTTGTTGAGGCTCTCCTGAACCATTGAAATGATTTGAAGAAGCTGGCTTAATCCTTCAAGAGCGTAATATTCGCACTGGAGCGGAATCATCACTGAATTTGCAGCAATGAGTGCGTTCAAAGTTAGAATTCCGAGAGAAGGAGGACAATCTATTAAAATGTAGTCATAATAGTCCCGTATTTTTGAAATAGAATCTCTCATCTTGAACTCTTTGTTTTCGAGTTCCATCATATCGACCTGAGCTCCAGACAGATGAATGTTTGAAGGAACTATATCAAGATTCGGAAATTCTGTATGATGAATAGCATCCTCGATCTGAATTTCTCCGATTAAAACTTCATAAATTGTATTTCCGGATTCTTCAGCATTTATCCCGACACCGTAGCCGGCGTTTGCCTGAGGATCTATATCTATTATCAGAACCTTTTTTCCTTTTTCTGAGAGAAACGCAGCAAGATTAACCGTTGTGGTTGTTTTTCCAACTCCGCCCTTTTGGTTTGACATTGATATTACTTTTCCCATCGATGCCCGCCTTATAAATAATTTTGATCATCCGGCTTAGAGGATGATTTTGGAGAACGCCTTTTTTTCATGAAAAAAAGATAAGACAAAACAAGAACAATTAAAACTGTCCAGATCGTTGCTCTTTTATAATAAGGAAAAAGCCTTAAACCTTCTCCTACTATTAATGAATAAACCAGACCTGATTCTTCGCTGAGCCTTATAGTTTTTACGATAATTTCTTCATCGGGGCTGTCGAGGTCAAGCTTTAAAATATCACTCTGGTTCTCAACTGAATAAAGAAGATTCATTTCCTTTGAATAAACTTCTACAAGCCATTCTCCGCCTGAGAAAAAAACAAAAAGAGTGCTGTTTCCCGGATTCTTGTTTATTCTGTATGTACGCGCAAAATCTTCGAGAAGAGAAATATCATTTAGAATGCTGAATGTTTCCATATCCCATCCGCCTACATAACGGAGATTTTTTTTAACGTAATTTGTAGAATATGCTCTGATAGTTAAAAAACGCATAAGTTCGTTCATCGGATTTGATTCATGAAAAGCAGAATAATATGCAGTACCTTTTTCAAACGGAACTTTTCCGGATATAATTGCCGACTTGATCCCGACAGGGGTATTTACTTCCGCAGATAAATAATTATCATTGGAATATGATTGAGAAACAACTACCCAGCCCGAATGAGGAAAATTGATTCCATATTGTTTTCTTCCGAGAAAATTTTCAAAATCTCCGGAAGCCGAAGAGGTATAATATCCCGAAAGACCTATATTAGGGAAATCTTTATAAAACTTAAGTCTTTTAGTTGTCCTTGAAAGAAGGGGAACTGAATAATCATTAAAAACTGCAATTCCGCCTTCTGCTAAAAATGACCGCACAGCTTTTGTGACTTTTTCATCATCGGTTTTATAATAGTCTTCTTTTAGGGTAACGCCTTCAAATTTTGTTCCTCTTGAAAGAATGTTAATGCTTGTTTCGGGAGATATTCCGATTCCGCACGGAAAAAAAATAAGATCAAACTGATAAAGGTTTTCGGCGTTTTCAAGCATCCGTTCGGGAATTATAGTGAATGGAATTTTGTATTTTCTTAATGTTTCTTCAACAGTGTCAAAACGGGCTTCCACTACAGCGACTTTTACAGGATTGAAAACTGACTGAGCGGATAATCCCGAACATAGGAAAAACAGAACAAAAGCAAAAGTGATAATTTTCAAATGCTTCCCCCGAGGAGTTTTATCTCATTGCGGAGTTCTCTTCTTTTTTCAAGTTCTTTCATTAGTTCATCGGAGCTGAGCTCGTATGAAATCTGATAGCAGAAAGACAGAATTATTTTGAAAAGTCCTTCGCGTCCCGAATCGGGATAAACAGCTTTTCCGCTGTTCATTTTCAGGGCAGGGTGCATGTTTTCGGAAGCAATAAAGACCGAATCAGAAAAAGGTATCAGAGCTGATGATGTTTCTGTGATGTCGCGGATGTTTACCGGCTGATGGACATTGGGTTCATAATTATTGTTTTCACATAAAGTTTTTTCGTGAACTGCCTGCAGAAGATGAAGATCGAAGGCAAATGAAAAAAATAGAGCGCTGATTCGTGAAAAAAATGAAGAAATATGATCCATGGTTTTGATTGATCCATTGATGATTTTGCGGGCTTCTTCCTTCGTTATCTTTTCATTCGGAACATTGATTCGGTAAGTATTCATATCTTTAAGTATATCTGTATATACAGAAATTCTGCGTTCAAATGAATTCTTTGTGAAAATTGAAGATTCTACGCGGTTCTTTCCGGAAGAAAAAAACATATTGCTGCCGTCGAGAAATGGAAGATAAGCCTTTTCAAAATAATGGAGAAGCTCATCTATAAAGGTCATATAATCATCATTTTTAACAGCTACAGTGTCAATTCTTCGCTTATTTATTATCTTCCATTGCTCTTCAAAAGATGAAAGAAGAATATCCGAACCTTCGAACTTCATTCCTATCATTTCAACTATTTCGTCAAGATGCCTGAGTTCTTCTTTAATAGACTGAATCTTTTTTTGTTTTATTGATTCTTCGTCTTTTCCGTATTTTTTCAGGGTTTCGGCAGAACAGTTCCACGAATCGGATTTCTGCTGAAGCGGCTTTATAGAATAATAGCTTATGATTTCATTTTCTGTCACAGGTCTGCGGAAAACAAGGCATTCGAAATAAATGGAAAGAAAAGAGCAAAGCGACTGAAATCCATATTTGTTTTCAAGGATTTTATCAAGAGATCCTTTTGCTTCGGTAACTGTCGGAATAAATGAACGGATTGTAAGCATGTAGTCAAAAATCAGTTTTTCTTTTTTCAGGTTTCTTGATTCCTTTCCGCTTCGCGATGAATCAGAATCTTCCGGCATGAGAGTCTCTTTTATTAGATCGTTCATTTCGCGGAGTTTGGTTTCAAAGGACAGGATTATTTTTTCCTTAATGTCAATTGACAACAGATCAAAAGAAAAAGCGTAAATCATATACTGTTTAAATTCATTTTCAAAGGTCGGAGCATCGTGCCATTTTGCTTTTCCGTAATCGAGCGAACTCATCGGAGAAAGCGAAAGCCATAAAGAAAGATTTCTGAGATAATTGAAAATGAGAGGGTCGGTGATCTGTTCATCTGCAACTATCATGTCGCATACAGAAATTATTCTTGGAAGAATTTTTTCCTGATGAGCATTTATTTCTGAGAGAATTCTGAAAAATCTTTTTGAAGGCACGAGTCTTTTTTTTATGGTCAGGCTGAGCCAGTTTCCTGAATGCATGAGATACTTTTTTTTGAACACATTCAGATGATTATACTTTGCATTAAGCTCATCAATGAAAACAGATGAAGAGGCTTGACCTGATAACACAGGGACAAATGACTGAGAAGATTTTCTTTTTGTAATAATCTTCGGCGCGGCTTCAATTTTTCTGCCTTCGGTTTCTGTTTTCTTATCAGGACAATTTTTGACTAGGTCAATTACTGCGCCGTATTTTTCTTCAGGAAGAAGTTTGTCATTAGATAGAAGGGATTTTACGACATCCATTTTTGATGACGGTATGTCTTTGCTGAGAAGCATGTGCTTCGCGCGTCTTTCCAGTCTTTTTGAGTCAGCCGTTGCCATATATGATTTATCAGGCATTGAAATAATCTGTCAAGATTAATAGAATAAGGCAATAGTCATTGCTAAAAGAAAGATTTACCGAAAAACCGGATTATTATTCCTTGGGATGAACTTCGAGAACCTCGGTAAAGCCCTCTCTTTTTTCAGGAAGCTCAATTTTCTGAAACATCGACCGCAGAACATTCTCCGGAAGGGTAGGATTATGTTTTTTGTATCCCGAAAGGCAGAATTCAAGCGGCATATTCATGAATACGGCGCCGATTGTTTTTTTATATTCTGATGCAAGTGAAATGAAGCGCTGGCGTGATTTTTTGGTCGCGAAAGTATTGATGACTAGTACCTTTCTTTTATTGTGCAGATAGTGTTCAAGAATTTTTCTTTCGATGTGTTTTACGAGAATATCGTCTTCTTCGCTGAATTTTGCAGATTCCCAAGTATCACCGAAATGCGTCATTTCATAAAGGATTTTTCGTATTTCATTTCGGCTTACACGGTTCCATGCGCCGTTTTTGAAATATTTTTCTGCGAAGGCATTTTTTCCCGAACCATAAACACCACATATAAGGAGAATATCGAAGCTGTTGAATTTTTCAAGAGTAGCATTCATACTTTAATCCTCCGGTACTTTAATGTAATGAATCTTTTCAGGCTGTCAAGAAAGTCTTTTTTTGGGTTTAAAAGAAAAAAAAGACGGGATATGGGCGTATCCCGTGTGGAAAAGCGTTCCTCCATAAAAAGGAACACAAAGGAGTTTGATTCTACTTTTAATTTGTCGGAAAATTTAGCGGAAGCATTAGTATTTTTTTTATTTTTTTAAATTTATTTTGCGGAGCTAAAAATAAAGCAATTGAAAAGCAAATTCGGCAAAATGAAATATGAAGTTATTAATTTGATTTAATTACATGAAATGCTATAGTCTAAGCAAATGAAGAAGGGGGAATTATGTTCAGAAATCTTTTTTCGGAAGAAGACGGAATTCGTCATTATAAAATTCTTATTAACGGATGCTGGAACTGCACAGTGTCAGGCGGAAAGATTGATGTATATAATCCATATACATGGAAAATATTCGCAAGTGTTCCTGCATGCAGTGCTGATGACGTACTGTCTGCTGTTACTTCGGCAAAAAATCATTCGGAATTTGCGAAATTTAAGCCCACTGAACGCCTTGAAATTATTGAAAAAACAGCTCAGATAATGAATGAAAATGCTGAAGAAATTGCTTCTGTAATAACCATGGAATCGGGAAAACCCCTTTCTGTTTCACGGGGAGAAGTCAAGGCAACCGTTGAACGTCTGCGTCTTGCTCCTCAGGAAGTTCGTGCTCTTTATGGAGAATATCTTCCCGGTGAATGGATTGAGGATACTGCGAACAAGTTTGCCATTGTTCTCCGTAAACCTCTCGGAGTAATCGCAACCATATCTTCCTTCAATTATCCTTTGTTTATTGCTGCGGCAAAAATAATACCGGCGCTTCTTGCCGGAAACACAGTTGTTGCAAAACCTGCAAGCGACACGCCGCTTGCACTGATATATTTTGCTCGAATACTCGAACTCGCGGGGCTTCCAGCCGGAGCACTGAACATTGTTACCGGAAGCGGGAAGGATGTAGGCGACGTTCTTGTTTCGAATGAAGATATTTCTGCTATTTCATTTACAGGTTCGACTGCTGTCGGCGAACATATAGCAAAAATTGCAGGTATAAAAAAACTGCATCTTGAGCTTGGCGGAAAAGCTTCTGCGATAGTTTTAAAAGACGCCGATTTAAAAAATGCAGCGGCTCAGATTGTGCGCGGGTCTTTCAGAAACTCGGGACAAAGATGCGATGCTGTGAGCCGTGTTATTGCAGTAAAAGAAATAAAAGAAAAGCTTGTCGAAGAAATTCTTGCAGAAGCTGAAAAATATCCGTCTGGAGATCCTCTGTGCGACAAGACTCAGGTTGGGCCGCTTATAAATAAAAAAGCGCTCATAAATGTCGAAGAACTTGTTGATGATGCCGTTTCTAACGGCGGAAGAATATTATTTGGCGGAAAATCCTCAGGGCTTGTCATGGAACCGACTATTATTGATAATGTGAATCCTTCTATGAGAATTGCAAAAGAAGAGATTTTCGGACCGGTTATCCCGATTATGACAGTATCGGATTATGAAGAGGCTGTGGCTCTTTCAAACTCATCCGAGTACGGTCTTGACAGCTGTGTTTTTACCGAAAATATTAATCTTGCTCTCAGAATAGCAAAACAGCTTCAGGACGGCTCTGTAACAGTAAACTCGGCTCCGGCTCATGGTGTAGGGCATTTTCCTTTCGGCGGAAACAAGAAATCGGGTCTCGGAAGGGAAGGTCTGGGATACAGTATAGATGAGCTTACGAAGCTTCATACTGTGATTATAACAGAAAGATAGTTTTTTAAATATAATTTCGTGTTTGCGTAGTACATAATAATTGACAAAAAACGCACTCGTGTTATCTGAAAGTATGACTCTCAAAAGAAAAGATCTTCTTGATATTTCATCGCTTTCACATGACGAAATTATTTATATTTTTGAAGCGGCAAAGATTTTTAAAAAGGTATTCACGGAGACAAATAAAAAGTTTTCATTTCTCTCCGGACATACTGTCTGTATGCTTTTTATTGAGCCTTCAACCCGGACAAGGCTTAGTTTTGAAATTGCAGCTAAAAGGCTTTCTGCTGATGTGATCAGTGTTGCGCCATCGACTTCAAGCCTTGTCAAAGGCGAATCTCTGATTGATACGGTGAAAACTTTAGAGGCGATGAAAACAGGTTTCGTTGTTATGCGTCATCCTGTTTCTCTTGCGCCGGATTTTCTTTCGCGCAACTGTGAAGCTCATGTTGTTAACGGCGGTGACGGAAATCATGCACACCCGACACAGGCGCTACTTGACGGATTTTCGGTTTATGAAAGGACTGGTTCCCTGAAAGGTCTTAGAGTTGCGATAGTAGGTGATATCAAGCATTCGCGTGTTGCGAGATCGGGTATTGAACTTTTTACAAAAATGGGTTCTGAAGTCGTGCTCTGCGGACCGCCGACTCTTCTTCCTGATGATTTTTCGCAGTATGGAATCGAAATGACTTTTGACTTTGATTCGATTCTTCCGAAGCTTGATGTTGTGAATATGCTGAGAATTCAGCTTGAAAGACAGAAAGGTTCGCTTTTTCCTTCGATAAGAGAATATAATAAATATTTTTCCCTTACTAAGGACAGACTTAAAAAATGCAGAAAAGATATAATTGTAATGCATCCGGGTCCGATTAACAGGGGCATAGAAATTGATGATTTCGTGGCAGACTGCGAAAATGCAATTATTGAAGAACAGGTTACAAACGGGATTGCAGTGAGAATGGCTGTCTTTTCTCTTCTTTGCGGAAAAACTCTTGAGGACATAAATAAAGAAAAATGAAACTTTGCATTAAAAACGGACGTGTACTTGATCCCGCGAGCGGATTTGATAAAACTGCCTGTGTCAATATCGAAGACGGATTAATCAAATCTATCGGAGAAGCCGAAACTGCAGATGAAACTATTGATGCGTCAGGGAAACTCGTTCTTCCGGGATTGATTGACCTGCATGTGCATTTCCGCGAGCCTGGACGTGAAGATCAGGAAACGATTGCGGGCGGTTGCCGTATAGCGGCGAAGTCGGGATATACTTCTGTTGTTACAATGCCGAATACTAATCCTCCGATAGACAATCAGGCTCTTGTAAAATTTATCAAACATGAAGCGGAGAAGTCCGGTCTTTTAAATATTTTTCCTGCTGCTGCAGTTTCTAAGGGAATGAAAGGCGAAGAAATAAGTGAAATGGGCGAATTGTTCACCGCGGGTGCGGTTGCGTTTACCGATGACGGAAAGCCCGTAAGCAGTTCTATTCTTATGCGCAGAGCTCTTGAGTATTCACGTATGTTTGATGTTCCGATTATGGCTCACGAAGAAGATCATCTTCTTGTTGATTCGGGTGTAATTAATGAGGGAAAAGTGTCGGCATCACTTGGTCTGCGCGGAATTCCGAATGCTGCAGAAGAGGTTATGATTGCGCGTGATGTTATCATCGCTGAGTTATCGAAAGGAAGACTTCATGTTCAACATATATCATCTGGTGGGTCGGTTGAAATAATCAGAAACGCCAAGAAGCGCGGTGTAAAAGTTACCTGCGAGACGGCGCCGCATTATTTTTCGCTGACTGATGAAGTTGTTAGAGATCGGCTTGCTCTTGCGAAAATGAATCCTCCGCTTAGAACCGAGGATGACCGCGTTAAAATAATTGAAGGACTGAAAGACGGAACGATTGACGCAATAGCTACTGATCACGCACCTCATCTTATGAATGAGAAGCGTCAGGAAATCGAATTTGCTCCGAACGGAATTATTGGTCTTGAGACTGCAGTTCCGCTGATGATAACAAAACTTGTAAAAGAGAAAGGCTTTTCCTATAACGAAGTTTTTGCTAAGGTAACGTGCAATCCTGCGAAAATAATCAACATCAAAAAAGGCGAAATCAAAGCCGGCTTCGATGCCGACCTTGTAATAATTGATCCTGATAAAAAAGTTATAATTGACGAAGACTTTATTGCATCGAACTGCAAGAACACCCCATTTATGGGTGCCGAACTTTTCGGCTCGGTGGAATGTACAATTCTTTCAGGCCGTATTACATACAAAGCCTGATCATTTCAGCTTGATTGTTATATCGACACGCCTGTTTTGTCTGCGTTCGGATTCTGATCTGTTTCCGTTAATCGGCCGGTCGGGTCCGTATCCTTTGTAAGAAAGTTTATCATGCCCGACACCGCCTTTTAAAAATTCGGCTACATTATTTGCGCGGTTTTCAGAAAGCTTCATGTTATAGTCCCGTCTTCCGGTGCTGTCGGTATGTCCTTCAACTAAAATTTCTCTATCAGGATATTTTTTCTTAATGATATCTATTACTTTTGTCAATGTCTCCTGAGTTTCGGGTTTCAGCTTTGATGAATCGAAATCAAAAAGAACCTCTCCCATTCGCAGAACTATTCCGGCATCATTGCTTTCAACAGTTATTCCGCTGTCTTCAGGGAGTTCTTTTTTTATTTCTTCCTTGTCTTTGTCTTTGTCATTTTCGGCTACCGGACGGTAAACTTTTGAGTCAGTGTCAATGTTCATTCTGAATTCGTAAGTAGTGACAGAACCCCTGTTTAAAAAAGCGAAAATAATCCGGTACTTATCATTCATTCCGCTTACCTGATTTTTTTCGGTATCCCAATAGATTAGCCCTTTGTTCTCTCCGACTATTTTATTTGGGATGTCGGGATGCTGTGCTTTTTTTTCTGAGAGATCTTTGTTTATTTCAAAGGAATATTCAATAAGTGCCGTCCTAACTCCCTCAATTTCCGTGAAACCCTTGAGTTTGTATTTCGCAGAAAGAAGAAGGCCAAGCTCTACGGAGAAATTGTCGAGATAAAGTTCAACCGGAGCCGTCCATTCATCCCCTTCTGCGATTTCTTTATCTGGAAACATCGGGATGTGCCTCAAATTCGGCATCAGGTATTTATCGGGAACTGAGTATTTTCCGTTTTTATGAATTTCAAAATCAGAAAGTTTTTTATCTGTAAGTCTGAAAACTTTCTCGTCATGTTCCCTTGTGAAAACTGAGAAACCACCCTTTACAAAAGAACCATCGTCCTTTTTGTCATAGCAAGTCAGATCGATAATGTTGCGTTCTTCGTAAATCCGCTGAAGAGTATTGTTTATCAGAAAATTTATTTTGGCAGTTTTGACAAGTTCGAGCCGGTCGTCTTTGTTGAGGTTCCAGTGAAAATTTGCGGAATAAGACAACACGGGAAAAGCGGTAATTAAAAGAAACAAAAATGGTTTTTTTAACATAAAATCCCCTTTCAGATTATGTCGGTAGAAACATGGATTTAGTTAAACAAATTATTTTCCCTTTTTCTTTGATATTTGCGATAATGATCTTTCTGCTTCGCTATGAAGAATTTTTAAGTTATTGTCGTTCAGAATATCTTTAAGGAAAATTATAGTTTCATTGTCATCGAAAGATTCGAGAGCTCGTATAATTTTCCACTTAATCAATAGGCTCTTTGTTTTGCCATAAATTCTTAATAAAAAGGAAGGGTCACATTTATTGTTCCCATAGAAAAGAATAAATCCGTAAGAATCTAAGGCTTCGGATACTGCGGAATCGTCTTTGCTCATGATAAACTTTTCAAGCGGGGCAAGAGCTTCTTCTCCGATTTTTGTGATCGTTCGTGAAACGATATCCCTTGGAAGAGGAAATGATTTTTTGCGGAATTTTTCTTCGGGTATGGTTTTATGCTGATTTGTTCCGATTTTGCCGAGAAGAGGTAAAAGATATTTTAATGAGATAATTCCTAACTGTCCGAGTGTTTCACTGATTGCTATTTTTGAATATAGTTTTTTTTCTTTTGCAAGAGCTTGAGACAGTATCAATGCGCATTCATCAGTTTTATAACTAGAAAGAACTCTTGCGGCAGCTGTTCTTTCTGCAGGCAGAAGAGATTTCAATTTTTCCGTAAGTTCTGCAAAGTCGAGTTCGCGGTATTCTTCTATGAGTTTACTGTTGTCCATTCCTCTTGAATCAAGAGAAGCTTCGGCTGATTTCTTCATAACATGAGAATTGCTAAACCCGGACTTTTGTAAAGAAAAAAGCTAACTGATAAGCTTGAGCTCTTTTAGCTGTTTTTCAATTTTATCTTTTGTTACAGGCTTTACAATATATCCTTCACACTGAGCGGCAAATGCGGTCTTAATGCTGGCAAAATCGTCGAGAACAGTTGTCATGATGATTTTAGCACCGTCAAGACCGCCAATATTAAAACTGCTTTCTGTGTCGCGAATTCGTTTTAAAACTTCGTGTCCGTCAATTTCTTCCAGCATGATGTCGAGAAAAATTAGAGTGTAGGGGTTCTTGTTTTCAATGGAATTTTTTACTGCTTCAATCGCCTCTTTGCCGTTAATAGCTACGTCACATTTGCCGTAATCTTTCACCATTTCAAGAAGCAGATTGCGGCATACAAAATCATCATCAACAATTAGAATTTTCATCATTCCTCCCGAATTAAATCTTATGTTGGGCGGATTAAACTGAGTGGTTTTTAGAATATCTAAAATGATGTTTGCGCAATTTGAAGTAAAAGTCAAACAATTTGCTCAGTCTAGTAGTAAAACTTTAACTCAGAAATCTTTTCTGCTTCACGGAAAATCTTTTCTGCCTTTTTTATAATTTCTTCCGGATTTTCAAATTTTGAAGATTCTTCAAGCAGGGAACATGCTGATGCTAATTCTTCAAGAAGAAGAGACGCAGAAGAACCTCTTAGCCGATGAGCCGCTCGCATTAGTTTTTCTCTTTCAAGAGGTTTGAGCGCATTTTTTATTTCAGAAATATACTGCGGTAAAGTAGATTTTTGGAATCCTTCGAAAACCGAAACAACACTCGATTCGGGAATTCCCAGAAAAGCCGAAAGTTTTGCGAAAAAAGATGCGCTATTTCCTTCCGGTTGTTTTGTATGAATTCTTGGGGCAAAGCGTGACAGCCCGTCTGATAATGATTCGAATGAAACGGGTTTAACGATAAAATGATCTGCTCCGGCATTTATAAATTCATCACGTTCGGACGAAAGGGCTCTCGCGCTTAAGGCGATGATCGGAGTTCTTTGTTTTGAATTTTGATTTTCATGTTCACGTATTTTCCGTGCTGCAGTCATCCCGTCCATTTCGGGCATGTAGCCGTCAAGTATAACTGCATCATATTTATTTTTTGTAAAAAGCTCATAGGCTTCTTTTCCGTTTGATGCCGGGTCACAAGAAATGCCCAGTGTGCCGAGCATTTTTATTAAAAGTTCACGAGACTCCGGAGTATCTTCTGCAATAAGAGCATGCATTGATTTGATATTTGAAGACTGATTAGAAATATTTGTTTCAGCCATGTTCTCCTCCTTCTTTATTGCGATAGGAAGATTGAGTGAAAAAAAGAACCGGCTTCCTACTCCGAATTCACTTTCTACTGAGAGATTTCCTCCCATAAGGTTTACTATATTTCGGCTTACGGCAAGACCAAGACCTGTTCCCCCGAAATTCTGCGGAACTGAAGGATCTACTTGTTCAAAAGGATCAAATATTTTACTTTGTTTTTCCTGAGGAATACCTATCCCTGTGTCGCTTACCGAAAAATTTAGAGTCGCCGAAGAATTAATAATTTCGGCATAAAGTTCGACTTTGATGTTTCCGCCGCTCGGAGTGAATTTAATCGCATTTGCGAGAAGATTGAGAATTACCTGATGAAGTCTCAGGGAATCTCCGATGCAATGAGGTACGTCAGTGTGTTTGAAGTCGAGAAGTATGTTTTTTTTGAGTGTAGTCAGTTCAAAAAGTCTAATAGTGTGATTGATTGTTTCAATCGGATCGAAAGGTTCGGATACTATACTCAATTTATTTTCTGTTATTTTGGAGAAGTCCAATATGTCATTAATTATTCTAACGAGATTTTTGGAGCTTGTTTCTATTATTGATAGATATTCCTTTTGGGTTTTGTCAAGTTGGCCGAGAGAAATAAGTTCAATATAACCGAGAATATTATTCAGCGGAGTGCGTATTTCGTGGCTCATTGAAGAAAGAAAATCGCTTTTAACTCTGTTTGCTTTTTCTGCTTCTGCTTTAGCTTCCGACAGATCCTTTTGCTGTCTCAGAAGACGAATGTGAGAGAGGCTCATAATTCTGTTTTTTGCGGCTATCAGGGATGTTATTAATATCGTTGATGCCGGAACGGCGATTCCAGGAATTGTTTCGTGCATGTTTGATAGAAATACGACATTAAGAGCGGTGAAGAAAGAAAGCAGATTGAAGCAAAGCGAGTAATAATATCCGATTCGCTGAACCTTCACTGTAATATAAACGGAGATCAAAACATCACCTTGGGCAAGTAATCCTGCAATATGGGGAGGAGAAACGGATTTGGCAAACGATGAAATAAAATATGCGGCAGTTGCTAATATTAGAATTGCGATTTTTTTCGGTGTAATTGCAAAAGAATTAATGTCTGTCATTATTGTTTCCTCAAACAGATATTTTTCTGCATGTCATCTTAAATCATTTTGAAAGCTTTTAATTTTATCCGTTAATCTGTTCAATAGCAAATAAAATTCATATTTTAGTGATTCTTGTGCTTCCAAAAAAATATTGACAAATGCCCTCTTAAAAAAAGTCTTATGCTGAGTTATTTTGTATCGAGAAGGGGCCTGCTATGGATTATTCAAAAACCGTCAATCTGCCTGAAACAGATTTTCCTATGAAAGCGGATCTTCCCAATAGGGAACCGGTCATATTGAAAAAATGGAATGAGGAAGACGCTTACAACAAGATTCAGAACGAGAGAAAAGATTCGCCGTCATATATTCTTCATGACGGACCTCCGTATGCAAACGGACATATCCATATTGGACATGCGCTTAACAAAATTCTCAAAGATATTATCATAAAACATAAGACAATGTCAGGTTTCCGTTCTCCCTATGTTCCCGGATGGGACTGTCATGGTCTTCCGATAGAACTGCAGGTCGGCAAACAGCTTGGTGAAAAAGCGCGCTCTATGAGCAAAGCCGAAATCCGCACCAAATGCCGTGAGTATGCTAAAGAATTTATTGATATCCAGCGTGAAGAATTTAAACGTCTGGGAGTATTTGCCGATTATGAAAATCCTTATCTGACAATGTCGAATGATTATGAAGCGACTATCGCGCGTAAGTTCGGCGAGCTTTTTGAACAGGGATATATTTATAAAGGAAAGAAACCCATTTACTGGTGCCCGTCATGTGAGACAGCTTTGGCTGAAGCAGAGGTTGAATACGGGAATCATACTTCAGAGTCGGTTTATGTGAAATTTCCTATTGAGAAAGCATCTCTTAATCTCGAGGGAGTTGATTCTTCTTCGGCATTTGCCGTTATTTGGACAACTACTCCATGGACACTTCCTGCGAATCTAGCTGTGTGTCTTCATCCGGATTTTGATTATTCATTTTATAAATTCGGTAATGAATGGTATCTTCTTGCCGACGGTCTTGCCGAAAAATTTGAAGCCGATAATAGTCTCAAAAGAGAAAAATCGGTAAAGGCGGATAAGCAAACAGTTTCCGCTTTGAAAGTGAACCATCCTTTCATAAAACGAGAATCAAAAGTAATTTTCGGAAGCCACGTAACACTTGAAGCCGGTACAGGAATTGTTCATACGGCTCCGGGTCATGGTATGGAAGATTATATTGTCGGTCTTCAGTTCGGACTTGATGTTTTCTGCCCGGTAGATCATCAGGGTCGTTACACAAATGATTATTCAGAAATGCAGGGCGAAAAGGTTTTTGCCGCTAATGATAAAATTGTTGAAAAACTAAGAAATGACGGTTCTCTGATTTCATCCGCAAAAATAGAGCATTCTTATCCGCATTGCTGGAGATGTAAGAAGCCTCTTATTTTCAGGGCAACTGAGCAGTGGTTTCTCGGAATAGATGCAAATGATCTCAGAAAGAAGGGAATAGCTTCTGTAGATGAAACAAAATGGATTCCTAAATGGGGTGAGTCCCGTTTCAGAGGAATGGTCGAAACGCGTCCTGACTGGTGTCTTTCGCGTCAACGTTCGTGGGGGGTTCCTATTCCTTCTGTTAAGTGTGCAAAATGCGGTAAGAATTCTACCACTGCCGAGTCTATTTTTTATTTTGCCGAACTTGCCGAAAAAAAGGGAATCGATATTTGGTACACGGAAGATGTGAAGAATCTTATTCCCGAAGGGCTTAAGTGTTCATGCGGAAACGATACTTTTGAAAAAGAGTATGATATACTTGATGTGTGGTTTGATTCCGGCGTATCTCACTTTGCTGTACTTGATAAAAGAGAAAAGCTTTCATGGCCTGCAGATCTATATCTTGAAGGAAGCGATCAGCACCGTGGATGGTTTCAGTCTTCACTCTGGCCTGCTGTTGCTCTAAAAGGTAAAGCACCTTTCAGAACAGTTCTGACTCATGGATTTGTTTTAGATGAAAGCGGAAAAGCTATGAGTAAATCGATTGGAAATGTCGTTCCTCCAGAAAAGATAATCAGCCAGTACGGAGCGGATGTTCTTCGTCTCTGGGTAGCTTCCGAAGATTACAGAAATGACCTCAGAATCGGTTTTGACATGATGAAGCAGATTGCCGATTCATACAGAAAAATCAGAAACACTTTTAAGTTTCTAATCGGAAATATTTCGGATTTTGATCCGTCCAGACATAAAGCGGAGTATAAGGATCTTTCAGAAATTTCAAAATGGGTTCTTAACAACCTGTATAAGCTGAATAAAGAGTGCATAGAATCTTACGATAAATTTGAATTTCATTTAGTTTACAGAAAACTTTTGAATTTCTGCGCAGTTGATCTTTCCGCTGTGTATTTCGACAATTCAAAAGATATTCTCTATACCGAAGCTAAAAATTCTCCTAAACGCAGAGCTGAACAGACTGTTATCTATGAGATATTTAATACGCTTCTCAGGCTTTCGGCTCCTATTCTCGCATTTACCGCAGAAGAGATTTGGAACTTCGGCGCAAATGAAGGCACAGTTCATTCCGAAAAATATTATGATCTAAATTCTGTTTATAATAACCCTGAAGTGGAAGAGCGTATCAATAAACTTGTTAATGTAAAAAAAGATCTGATGAAGGCTCTTGAAGACCAGAGAAAGAAAAATCTGATCGGAAAATCCATTGAGGCGAAAGTCGAGATATTTGTTGAAGACGCGGCTCTTTCTTTGATGATGAAAGAAAAGATTGAAGACGTTACCAGATTTTTTCAGGTTTGCAGAGTCGATGTTGCAGAAAAGAATGAAGGTCTTGATAAATATGATTTCTGTTTTATAAAAGCCGGAAAAGCAGACGGCAAAAAATGCGTCCGCTGCTGGAATTATTTCGAAAAACTCGGGGATGATCCCGAGCATCCTGAATTATGTAAACGCTGTGCATCAGCAGTCAAGGAGATGACTAAATGAAAGTGATGATGAAAAAACATATTCTTGTGGGCGTTATTGCGTTCACTGCTCTGGTTGTGGATGTTTTTACGAAAATACTCGTTGAAAAACACATTATGATGGGAGAAAGAATCGATGTGATCGGTTCTTTTGTCCAGTTTACAAGAATCTACAATGAAGGCGGAGTTTTCGGTATTCTTCAGGGATACAAGAATTTCTTTTTGATAGTATCTTTCGTTGTTCTTGCTGCACTTATATTCTTTTATTATTTTGAAAAGAACAAAACGAATATTTTTATTGTAGCAATGGGTCTTATTTTCGGCGGAGCCTGCGGAAACATTTCAGACAGACTTCTAGGAAAAAAAGGAGTTGTTGATTTTGTTTACGTTGGTTTTGAAAACACAAGATGGCCGGCGTTTAATGTAGCAGACTCATGTATTGTGGTCGGCGCGGTGCTTTTGATGATCGTCTTTTTTATTCAGGAAAGAAAAAAGAAATCGGCAGAATAAAACATTTTGGATGGAGACGTTATGCCGCAAATTAATAATGAACGTGTTGAAAAATATTTTAAAGAACTTGCTTCTATTTCTTCCCCTTCATGGGAAGAGGCAAAGGTAATTTCATATCTTGAGAATTTTGCCAAAAAAAGAAAACTTTCATTTAAGAAATTTTCATGCGGCAAATCATTTAATGTTATGATTTCTCTCAAAGGTAATTCCGGTAATGACCCTCTGCTTTTTGCGGCACATACAGACACAGTTACACCTTGTAATACTATAAAAGTTATGGAAGACTCGAAGCGCTTTTTCACCGACGGAAAGAGCATTCTCGGCGGAGATGATAAGGCGGCTGTTGCTGCTTTTCTTGAAGCAATTGATGCAATTCATAAAAGCAGCGAAAAGCACGGAGACATAGATTTTTTATTTACCTGTGCAGAAGAAGTCGGACTTTGCGGAATGAAGGGGTTTGACATAAAGAATACACAGGCAAAAAAAGCATTTGTCTTTGACAGCGACGGAACTGTTGGAAGCGCTACTGTAGCCGCACCGTATCAGATAGTGATGAAAGTTTCGCTTAAAGGAAAAGCGGCCCATGCGGGAATGGAGCCTGAAAAAGGAATAAGTGCGATATATGCAGCGGCAGAAATAATTAATTTGCTTCCTCAGGGGCGGATTGATTCAGAAACAACTACCAATGTCGGAATAATCAACGGTGGAACAGCTAATAATATTGTGACTGAAAATTTAACTTTTGAACTGGAATGCCGTTCGCTTGATAAAAAGAAACTTGATGCTCTTACAGCCAAAATAGTATCAGTGATAAAATCTGTTAGTTCAAAACGAAAAATAAGAGCCGTAATCTCAACGGATCGCGAGTATTCAGGATATTCAATATCACAAAATGATAAAATTATTTCTCACTTTGAACTTGCGGCTAAACTGTGCGGAATAAAGCCTTCATACAAGAAAAGCGGCGGCGGAAGCGACACCAATATTCTAAATGAAAGAAAAATTAAAGCATTAAATCTATCGGTCGGGATGACAAAGGTTCATACCACGGATGAATATATAATGAAAAGCGATCTGCATAAGAGTGCGGCAATGGTAGTGGCCTTAATTCTTTCTAACTGATGCCCTTATTTTACGAATTCAGAAAGATCTGATGAGTTGTTTTTCATCATGACTGCAAAATCCTCTTCCCATGCCGACATAAAAAAGAAAAAAGTTTTTTTAACGTACGGAAGGGGATAAAAAGCCTCTACAAAAAGTTTGCCGTTTTTTGAATAGTATTTTGTACATTTACCTTCAGAATTGATTTTATTGATAAGCTTATAAAACCTGGTTTCTTCTGTCTTGGCTTTGTCCGAAAGAGGAAAGTGTGCTCGAAGAAGAAATCCTTTATCTTCAACGTAGATTTCAAAATTAAGGCTGCCTTTTTTTTGAACGGTAATTTTAGATTCATCCAGTCTGCAGATATATCCGGCTTCAGACAGCTGAACGATTATAGGTTCGGGATCTATTTTTTCAGCATAAATCGCGGTTGATAAAATCAGCCCGAAAAATAAAACTACGAATTTCATTTTAAGATTCCGGAATTTTCAATAACTTCGCTTATTGCTCGTGCTTTGTTAAGCGGATAAAAATGAAATCCCGGCACTCCTTCCAACATAAGATTTTCTACCTGGGCTGATGCGTATTCAACGCCGATTTGAAAAATTATATCTGCATCGCCGTTTGCTTTCTTAATGTCGGCATCCATTTGGCGCGGAAGGATTACACCCGAAAGATTCACCATGCGTTCAATCTGCGGTAAAGTTACTACCGGCATAATTCCCGGAATGATTTTTACTGCAATCCCTTCTTTGGCGCAGAGATCTCTAAATCTGAGAAACTTGTCATTTTCAAGGAAAAGCTGAGTTATAATAATTTCAGCTCCTGCATCTGTTTTTTCTTTGAGATGACGTATATCTTCTTCAATTGACGGTGCATCCGGGTGTTTCTCTGGATATCCTGCTGCGGCAATGCTGAAACCGTTATTTGATTTGATAAATTTAATCAATTCACTCGCATAAGCAAATCCGTCTTCGGCAGGTACGAAATCAGTTGCACCTGCAGGTGGATCTCCTCTAAGAGCCAGGATGTTAGTCAATCCAAGCGATTTTACTTTTTCAAGATGTTCGGCAACTTCGTATCTAGAATTTCCGACACAGGTAAAATGCATCAAAGGTTCTATGGAAAGAGATTCTTTAATTTTAATTGAAATATCAATGGTTTTTTCTCTGGTTGACCCGCCTGCTCCGTAGGTTACAGAAACATATGCAGGATTAAACTTTTTGAGTAATGTGAGTTCGGTAAAAAGATTTTCAATGCCTGTTTCGGTTTTTGGCGGAAAAACTTCGAATGAAACGGCAAATTTGTCGAAAGCGTGTCTTATCTGCATATCAGCTCCATGTTAAAGTGTATTAGTTGTAATATCGCTTTTTTCTTCAAACAAAATTTTGCTTAAAAGGTATATTTCTTGACTTGGTTCCGAGTTTTTTTAGCATAAATCTAAGATCATATGTTTGCCGGAATATTGTATATTGATGAAAAGTTTTATCGCCCGAAAGAGATTTTTATTTTCAGCGGCTGTTGTAATTTATCTTGCCGGTCTTTCTTTTTATACTCTCAGCGATTATTTTACCAATAAAAAGCTTCACGAGAAAAGACTGGTTGAAAGTGCATTTTTGACTGTCAGCGAGTGTAAAAGCGGAATTCTTGCGAATCCTGATTTTTTAAAAAGCGGAATATATTCATTTTATTCAGATAGAATAGTGAAAAGAAGCGATGCCGATCTCCTTGTCGTAATTGACACAGTCAATGATTTTGAATTCTATAAAGACAGAGCGGGAATTCTTTCTTCAAGTATGGATATAAAGTCAAAACTTAAACGTCATCTTTTTGATTCATATCTTTATTCCGGACAATTGAATTTGAAAAACAGTGATCAATGCTCTTATACGATTGTCTACGACTACATTGATGAAAAACGCACATCACTTGTTGCATCTGGTTTTGATGATTGTTCATTGCGTCTGCAGATGAAAGCAGAGCTCTGGCGAAGCCTGAAAATGCATGGATTTTTTCTGATGCTGATAATTCCTTTTCTTGTTGTTATGGTTTATGTTGAAGAACGTGAAAAAAAACTATTACTTGAGAGAATATATACTGAAAGACTTACTGGGCTTCCGAACAGAACAAAACTTTTTTTAGATATTGAATTGAGTCAGAATCCGGCACTTTTTATCATCAATATAGATTCTTTTAAAGAATACAATGATCTTTATGGTTTTGAGGTGGGAGATTTTATAATTCTCGAGATGGGGAGACGTCTTGAAAGAATTGCCTCAGATGCTTTTTCTGGTTTGAAGATGCAGTTATATAAACTTCAGGCGGATGAATATGCTCTTCTGTTAAAAGATTCAATCGAAGATGAAAAACTTTCTGCCCTTGCTGCAAGAATCATTTCAGTGATAAGTGAGAATTCATTCGCCTACAAAGGTTATGATATGAATGTGTCTGTTACTGTTGGCATTACGAGAGCTCCATCAGAAGCTTTTATATCACTGAAAGAAAAGCGCCAACATAGTCCGGTTTCGCGGGCAGACATGGCCTTAAAGAAAGCAAAAGCTGATAAAAAACATTTTCTCGTCTATGATGAATCAATGAATATTCCCGAGGAATATGAAGAGAACATCCGACTTACAAAATTGATAAAAAAATCAATAAAAGCCGGATGCATTATTCCGCATTATCAGCCCATTGTAAACAATTCGAGTCTTAAGATTGAGAAATATGAATCTCTCGTAAGGCTTTGTTCGGAAGATGGACAGATTATTTATCCTTCAATGTTTCTTCCGGTAGCGAAAAAAACAAAAATGTATTCAATGATTACCAGAATTATGTCGGAAAAAACATTTGAATATTTTAAGGACAAGGATTATGAGTTTTCGGTTAATCTGTCTGTCGATGATATTCTTAACGAAGACACCGTTGCGTATATCAACGATTTAATTTCAATCCATGGAAACTCGTTAAATCACAAAATAATATTTGAAATTGTTGAATCTGAAGGAATTGAGAATTTTCCAAAAGTTAAAAAATTTATAGAGAATATAAAATCCTTCGGCTGCAGAATAGCGATTGATGATTTTGGTACGGGGTATTCCAATTTCAATTATATCGGAGAGCTTAATGTCGACTTTATCAAAATAGATGCTTCAATGATTAAAAATATTACTTCTGATAAAAGCAGCAGAATTATAACTGAAACGATTGTAGGATTTTGTCAGAAGATGGGAATACAGACAGTTGCGGAATTTGTTCATTCAAAAGAAGTTTTTGAAATAGTCCGCAACATTGGTATAGATTATTCGCAGGGTTACTATTTTGGAAAACCGACGGATAATGTGGAGTCTTAATGAATACCATACTTGAAAAAGCATCCACAGAATCAATTAAACAGGCTGCACAGATAATTTTGAGCGGTGGTCTGGTGGCTTTTCCGACCGAAACAGTTTATGGATTGGGAGCAAATGCTCTTTCTTCTGATTCTTGCGTAAAAATTTTCGAAGCAAAAAAAAGACCGTTTTTCGATCCTCTTATATGCCATGTTTCGTCAGTAGAAATGATTGATAGGATTGCTTTTGCAGAAGATAAAGCATTAACTGTTTTCGAGAAATTTTCGCCCGGGCCGATAACCGTTGTAATGAAGAAAAAAGATAGCATACCGTCAATTGTTACTTCCGGAATGAATACCGTCGCTGTTAGAATTCCTATGCATGAAACAGCGCTTTCACTGATAAAGATTGCTGATGTTCCCATTGCCGCACCAAGTGCGAATCCATTCGGTTTTCTGAGTCCGACAGAAGCTGAACATGTTTCTGATTCACTGGGCGGAAGAATAGATATGATAATCGACGGCGGAAAATGTTCAGTTGGAGTGGAATCAACAATAATCAGTTTTCTTGACGGAAAGCTTTCTGTCCTGCGGCCGGGAGGAATCGGAATTGAAGAATTGCAGGATGTTTTGAAAATGAAAGCAGAAGTATACTCCGGTGATTTAAAATCAGCTCCGGGCATGCTTGAATCTCATTATGCTCCGGTAAAAAAACTGATCTTAATTGAAGAAGGTCAGGAGGCTGATTTTGCCTCAGCAGCTCTTCTTTCTTTTCGCGGACAAAATACCGCCAGAGCCGAATACTTTGAAGTATTGAGTAGAAGCGGCAATGTCCGAGAGGCAGCTGCAAATCTGTTTTCAGCTCTTCATAAAATGGACCAACTTCCTGTTTCGATAATTTATGCAGAAATGATCCCTGAAGAGGGCATAGGTCTTGCTGTTATGAATCGTTTGAGAAAAGCTTCGGCTGAAAGAAAATACGATTTTGAAACTAATTCAGATTTGACAAAAGCCTAATTCTGTTTTAGCATTAGCTTGTTAATAAAGATTCTAAAATTTTGAATAAAAGAGAAAAAAATGAAGCAAATAATCGATTTTTTTAAAGCTATAATAACATATTTTTATGCTACAAAAATGATTTTTACCAACGGAAGACTTCTCTGGCTGACGTTTTTGCCTTTTCTCATGAATATCATCATTTTTATTACAATGATATATTTGTCTGCGGTATATCTTTATCCCCTGCTTTCAGGGCTTGTGGACAGCGCAAGTACAAGTCTTTATGATTCATTTGTATCAGCAACTACAAATTTCGCTTCTGCCCATGATGTTTTGTTTTCCATCGCTGATGTGATAGTTTCAGCTTTTGTAAAATTTTTATCATTTGCCGGAGCGATGATAACTATAATTCTTCTTCTTATGATTTTTTATTATGCATATCCCGTAATCGGATCTGCTTTAATGTTTCCTTTTCTTGATTTTATTTCTTATGAAGCAGAAGTTGTTTATCTCGGAAGAAAACCTGACGTTGATAAAATGTCTATATTGAAATTATGTTTTAGGGCAATACTCGGATCGATAAAGATGCTTTTCTTCTTTTTAACATTTAATCTTGTGATAATAATCTTAAATCTGATTCCAGGCGTAGGAACATTTTTGTATATAGTGCTTAACTTTGTATTTATTTCGTTTATGCTGGGTTTAAATTTTCTTGATTTTTGTTTTGAGAGAAGAGGTTTTTCTTTTCGTAAAAAGCTGAGACTTGCTTTTTCTAATTTCGGTTTTACCTGCGGACTTGGTATGGTTTCGAACTTAATGCTGTCAGTTCCGGTAATCGGTTTTCTTGCTTTTTCATTTTCTTCTGTTGCGGCGTCAATAGGCTGCAATAAGATAATATTTCCGGTAAAGAAATGAACAGGGGGAAGTTTATCGTTGTAGAAGGAATTGACGGATGCGGAAAAACTACTTTGATTGAAAAGCTTAAGACTCATTTTGCTGATGCAGTTTTTTTAAGAGAACCGACAAATGGAAAATTCGGAATGGCAATCAGAGAGAAACTTTCATCCGAAGAAGTTCTTGATGCTAACGAAATGCTTTCCCTTTTCCTTTCAGACAGAGAAGAAGACTGCGAAGTGAATATTCTTCCTGCTCTTAATTCAGGAATAAATGTTATAATGGATAGATATTATTATTCTAATGCCGCTTATCAGGGAGCGATGGGTCTCGATCACGATAGAATAATTACCGAAAATATCAGACGCGGTTTTGCTGTGCCGGACATTGTTTTATATCTTGATGTATCTCCCGAAAAAGCTCTTGAACGTATACGCTTACGTTCTCTTTCTTCTGAGCAATATGAGAAGCTTTCTTTTCTTGAAAAAGTTGATTCTGTTTATAAAAAGGTGGCTGATGATAAATTTTGTTTTCTTGATGGAAATCTTCCTCCCGACGAAGTTCTAAAAAAAGCTATTGAAAGACTTGGGGATTTATTGTGAAGAGCAAATTTTTCCAATTATTAATTCAATTTTTCCTCAGTGCTTTTTATTCTCTGTTGATTCTTTTAATGCTTTATCATGTTAAAAAAACCGGTATGGAAAAGGAGCACTTTGGGGCTTTGTGTTTCATTGTTGCCATTCTGCTGTTTACTGTTTTTGACTACTTTAGTGATCTGTTGGATTCTCTTTTTGAAAAAAAAATAGATTATAAGTATTACATTAAAACTGTTGATTCTCTGCTTTCCATAAAAACGATTGAGGATTTTTTGCATAAAGCATTTCCAATGCTGGTTCAGCTCACGCATTCTTCGTCCGGTGCTATATTTTTTATTAATCAGGAAAGTGAAGACTTTGAATGTTTCAGGTTTTCCGCAGGAAAAATACGGAAAGAAGAGGTTTTCGGTTTTGATTCTGAATCGCCGCTTGTTAAGGTTATGAATCATCCCGATGACATTATTATCAGAAGAAACATGGCAAGAAATCTGACTTTCGAAAAAAGCATTGTAGTTGAAATGGACAAAATCGGGGCGGATGTCGCTGCACCTATTTACTATCATGATATTTTCATCGGATTTGTGAGTCTGGGAGGAATAGCCCGAAATGTTACATCTGATGACTGCGCTACAATTAAAATATTTACATCAAAAGCAGGTTCTATTCAGGCGCATAATTTTCTTACAAAAGAAATGATAAAGAAACGCGAATTTGAGAAAGAAAAAATTATAGCTCTTAAAGTTCGTAAGTCTTTTTTTCCGGTTAATGAAGCTTCAAATTCTGTCTGTGAGGTGGGACTATTTGCCAATGCACGTTCTCTTCTTACGGATTTATTCTATGATATTTATAAGAAAGATGATTCAATTCTTTTTTCATTTTACACAACAGGAAAGGAAACATATGATTCTCTAATTTTTATGCCTGCAGTAAAAGTTCTAATTCAAACCTATATCCGCATGGGATATAAAGTTAAAGACTCTGTATTGATGGCAAAGGATATTCTTCATTCGAAAGATTTAATAGATGAGAATTTTTCAATATGTGCCGGATTAATAACCGGTGATATTCTTGACTATTATGCAGAGAACATGCCTAGTCCGTGCAAAATCAGCAAAAAGTCTATAGAAGAAATAAATGGAAATATCAGGATTGAATTAGGAGATCTTGTTGTTTTTGTTGAAAAAGAAATGAAAAATACAATTAATGAACAGATTATAAAAGGGCATTCTGAAATATCCTTTATTCGGGACAGAAGAGCATATGTCATTGCAGAAAATATTCTTGAACTTGCGAACGGCCCTTATGGTTCCAGGAATAAACTGGTGGCGGTAGTAAAATGCATTTAAAAAAATTTTTTAGAAGCAATGTTTTTATCGGCGTCTGTTTTGTTCTTCTTTTTATTGTCGATTTTTTTTCGATTGCATCGCTTGCTGATTTTTCTTCCAAGTATCCTTTTGACCGTATTCTTTACGGAAATACCTTCAAGTACAGTTTTATCGTTATGGGTAAATCCGACTTGTATGATTCTGTTCTGGTAAAAATGAATGGAATATATATAGATGAAAAAAATGCGAAAGAGGTTATCCTCAACAACAGTGAATATTTTTCAACATGTCAGATAAAAAAGAAAAGCGGCCTGCTAGATGCGATGATTCTTAAGAGATCGTTTAATTATAATATTTTTTCATCTGCTGTGTTTTTTATTATAATAGCAAATATTCACATTATATGGGGATTAATTGTTTGGAAGATCCGGCTGGAGTATAAACTTTCTTATTATTATGCGTTATTTTCAATAAATCTGGGAATTGTTCTTTTTGCGCTTTCGCTACATATTATGTATGAACAGGCAATTTATATCGTCATACTCTCTGCCAGTTTTTTTACGGGACTTTTCCTGTTTTTGTTTTCAGATATGGTAAATTCAGGCCGCATGCGCTTAATGAAAGCATCATCTGTTATTGTTTCAATACTGCTTGCTGTTGGATCCGTTCTTTATCTTTATAATAATGTTGTTAAAACTATTGTATTGATGAATACGATTAATCTTATTGCTTTTGTTTCATTGTTGATTTTATTCATTGTTTATATTGTAAAATCATGTTTCTCTTTGCGCAGAATTCTCCAGATAGGTCTTATTTCTTTTGCTGGATTTGTGCTTCCATGCGCAATTCTTCTATTGTCCAACAGTATAGATATTCCGGTAACTGTTTTCATGAATACATCATTGACCATGATAATTCCGCTTACTCTCGGAAATAGTTTGATCCGGGCGAGCGGAAGTTTTAAATTTAAAGTTGATAAATTATTTCTTGGAGAATTTTCTGCTGATTTTTTTTCCGCGATATTAATTGCTTTTCTAGGAGTATTTGTATTCTCATTATACACCGACGGAGTATCAGTCTTATCTATTTTCCCTATGGCTTTTGTTGCGATCATAATTCTGGCAAGTCTGCGCAGGTGGCTTAAATACAGCTTAAAATCAAATGATTATAATCATGACGTTTATATATCCTCACTTAGAGATATCTCGGTAATTGCCGCCGAAACTTCAGAGCTTAATTATAAACTGGCTAGAATTTATATCGAAGCTTTCAGAATATTGTCTCTCAATCAGATGAAAATATATGTATCTTCAGAAAGACTTAAAAATTCAAGCAAATCTCCTTTTGAAACTTATGTGAAATATTTTAATACTGATTCGCCTCTGTCAGTTCATTATAAAAAATACAAAGGATTAATCAAAAAAGATTCAATATTTGCTAAATCGCTGTATGAAACTTTGTCAGAAGGAATGGACGAAATTTCGGATTATTATGCGGTTAGTCCGATAACCGATTCGAAAACATTTCTCGGTGTTGTTCTTTTAGGCGAAAAAATAAACGGAAGCGATTTTACTGAAAATGATATTCGATTTATAAATTCTTTTTCATTTCTTGTTTATCAGATGATTGAGAATGATATAATGTTTACAGATTATATTGATAAACTGTCTTTCGAGCAGGATATGGATAATGCTTCGTTTATTCAGATGAGACTTTTCCCGAAAAATTTCCCGTCTGATTCCGGACTTGATATAGTTTATTATACCCGGCCTTATATTAAGCTGATGGGAGATTATTTTGATTTTTTTAAAATTTCTGAAAATAAAACCGCTTTTATAATCGCCGATGTCACGGGTCATGGAATGCCTGCTGCGATGATTGTTTCTGTTACTTCAATGATTTTTAATTCGTTAATGCGATTAAATGTTTCTCTTGGGAAAGTAATGAGCGAGCTCAATAATTTTTTATCTTCAAGATATGCAGGCATTGAACTTATTACTGCTTTTGCCGGAATATATGATAAAACCAAAAATGAAATTGAATATGTTAACGCAGGGCATTGCCAGCCCGTTGTTTACAGGAAAAATAATGAACCTGTTTTCATTGAGGAAAGATTTAATATGCTCGGAGTTAACCGGTCTTCAGAATATTCTCCAAAATCGGAAACTTTTCGAAAAGGAGATTATCTTGTCTTGTATACTGACGGTTTAACAGAGCTTTATGATGGGATAAGAAAAGATATTGTAGGAAATCAGATATTTTACATTCAGGGAAAAGAAAGATTTAAGAGCACAGAAAGTCTGCTTGACGCTTTTGTCAGTACCGTAGATTCTTTTGAGCCGGAGATGATAAAAGATGATGTTACTGTTGCGGTTATCAGGTGTTCTTAGCATTCTTGCTGTTCTTCTTGTGATTCCTAGTTTTGTGTCTGCAGCACCTAAGAAGATTGCAGTATTGCATATACTCGCTGAAGATAATGAATCTGCTTTATATGCGAATATGGCATATAATTCCCTGAACGAATTTGTTATGCAGGAAGGATTTGATTCTTCAGTTGCAATAGCAGAGTCAAGGCGTAAAAAGATGAATTATTATGAGATGATTGATTTGTTGTCTCGTGCCGGCGCAGATACTGTTTTTTCGGGAGAAATACGTAAAACAAAGACAGAAGTGATTTTTCGTTTTTTTGCATTTGATTTAAAAGAAAATCATGCAGGAAAAATATATGCAAAGTATGAAGCTTCGGCTGATTTAACCGGAGTTACTCCATACAGCGTTAACATGATATGCAGGGAGCATGTTATTCGTTTTCTTGAGAGATATTCAAAAGAGAAAAATTTCTCAAAACTGCCGGATTATTATGTAGAAAAAGAGGCGGCAGTTTTAGCAGACAGCAGTTTTTCAAACTCATCAAGAATAATACTGTTTTCACCTCTGATTAGCACTTTTTCTCCGATATATGTTCCATACGAATATGCCTCTTCGAAAAATTACAAAGGACTTTCTCTGTATCTTATAAATTCTGTACCGTATCAAGCTGCGACATACATTACCGCGTGGAGAATGATCAGTCCGTTCGGAAAAAGAGACAGAAAGGCTTCTTCTTCTGAAAAATTGTTTATGTACTATAATCTTGCTCTGGGCGGGATTCCACATTATCTGGCACTTGCTTCTGATACCTCTTTGTCGCGAATGAAAAATTTCGGTTCGCGTGATGAACTGATAGGAAATCGTTATTGCGAAGCTTTCTTTATGCTGACAGGAGGCGGTTCGGCACATTTCTTCAAGGGGCATCATGCCTGGGGGTATTTCTATTATCATACTGATATGCTCCTTACTATAGCAGCTATTTGCTCTATAAAGGGAGAGAGATTCTATTTCATTGATTCATTTGATAAGAAGGACAAGACAAAAATATTTATTGCATTGGCAGGAGTCAGGATTGTCGAGGCGGTTCATGCATTTTGCAGTGATTACAATATACTGAACGGAGAAGAGACATCTTCGCCGCTTCCATATCTTTTTATGAACGAAGAAACTCTTGAAGGCGGAATGTCTCTTAAATTTTAACTGTTAAGCGCTTTGAGAAGAAACGAATGGACACTTTGACTTGATGCGATAAATCCTTTTGTTTCCAGAGTCAGTTCTTCACCCGAAAGAGATGTTATTGTTGCGCCGGCTTCTCTTAAAATTACAGCAGGTGCTGCAAAATCCCATACAGGATCATTGAACTGAACTACACCGTCAACAATCCCCTCTGCCAGATAAGTCAGTTCGCGTGATGACGCGCCAATAATTCTTATGCCGAAACATTTAGCGGCTATGCTTGAAATCAGATTGATGTTTTTGTTGATATCAGATTTGAAATCGGCGTCAATGACAATGATTGATTCTTCTATTGAACTTTCTTTTGATATAAATTTCTTATCATTTTTCATTGCACCGCCGTTTATTTCGGCATAATAAAATTCATCAAACATCGGAAGATAAACCGCACCTATAATGAGTTTTCCGTTTTTTGCAACAGCTATTGAAACTCCGAAATTGTGTGAGCTTTTCATGAAATTATGCGTTCCGTCAAGCGGATCTATAATCCAGGTATATTCTGAGCCCGATTTGAGTATTCCGCTTTCTTCTGCGATTATTGAGTGAGTTGGAAATACTGATTTGATTTTGGATATTATCAGCTTTTCGCATTCTCTGTCTGTGTCAGTAGAAAAAGAGCCGTCGTCTTTGCGTTCTGCGCCGGAAATATTTCTGGAAAATGAATTCTTAAGAAAGAGTCCGGCTTCTTTTGCAGTAGAGTAACAAAGAGATGATATGTCTGTCATTTTTCCCCGCTGAAGTGCAAGAATTAATAATTACATTTTGCTTTTTCGGCAAATTATATAGATATGTAACAGCCTGTTAATCAATATGTCAATTGTTTTAGATCGGGTTGATAATGTATTTGAGTTAAATAAGTGATTGCAATATTTTAGCCCGAAAATATTCTTTATTCGGATGCGTTTATGACAAAAAATGAGGCTGTTGTAAATCTTTTTCTCAGCGTTATGGTTTCTGACGGTGATGTTTCTGATTCGGAAATTGCCGTGATTGAAGATTTTATCGGAAATTTACATTCTTTTGATGTTAATCTTGAAGCATCCGTAAAAAAAATAAGCGGGTTGACATCTGACAAAATTTCAACCTTATTTGATGAATCAATTGTATTTTTGAAGGATATCCCTATGGATGAGAAAATCCTTCTGCTTGATAAAATAAATGATATTATTGAAGCTGACGGAATTATTGCCGAAGGTGAAAAAAACATGCTGATGAAAATCAATTCGATCTGGAATTTCGACTGAATTCTTTTTTTAATCTATACAGATCGATTGTTAAATTGTTATCTGTTTCCTTTTCTTCAGGAATCAGAAAAACTATAAGTTTTTAATGCAATGGAGAATTTGAATGAGAAGAAACAGTTCTATTATAAATTATGCAGCGTTTATGATAACTGCATTTACCTCAATTATATATTTTGCGCAGAGAATGTATTTTCCTTTTTTTGAAGAAACTTTTTCATTGATACCTTCTGAAATTATTTCAAAGTTTCAGGTGTGGCGAATTTTTACTTACTTATTTATTCATGATCCCATTTCATATCTTCATATATTCTTCAACATGTATATGCTTATTATGTTCGGAATTCAGGTAGAAGCAGAATGGGGGAGAAGGCGCTTTTTCTTTTATTATTTTCTCTGCGGAACAGGTGCCGGACTTTTCATTTTTTTGATAGCACTCATCAGCGGTGAAAATTCACTGACAATGGGGGCAAGCGGTGCCATATTCGGAATAATGCTCGCTTTCAGTATGCTTAATCCAGATGCTGTGATTCTTCTATTTTTCATTCTTCCAATTCGGGCAAAATATCTGGTTATTTTATATGCCGGACTCGAAATATTTTTTGAACTATCAGGAGCTCAACCGGGCGTCAGTCATGTAGGACATCTCGGAGGATTGCTGACAGGTTTTCTTTACTTTAAATATATGAAGCATAAATTCTCTAAGAGAAAAAAGCGTAGAACGCCGAGTAAGCGGTCTGAGTTTTCCGTAGTTTCGGCTGAGAAGAGCGACAGTTCTATGATAATGAAAAATGTCATCCTTGAAAAAATTCGTGCCGGTAAAGGGAAGGAATCTCTTTCAGATGATGAATGGCAGTATATAAAGTATCTTGATATAATTCACGATTCATATGATTCGAAAGAAAAAGAAGGAATTAAAAACGATAAAGAGTTCATCAACGAAGTAAGAAATTATATTAAACTTTGAAAAAATCTGTTTTCTTTCTTATTTCCGCAATAAGTGAATGGATTTGTATTATTGATTCTTCTATCGTTGAAAGTGATTCGTGATTCTGTGATAAGTTCTCACTTAGAGCTTTCATTGTTTTTTCTGCATCAAGAGAAAATTGCTGATACTTTTCAATTCCTGCGGAGTTCTCTTCAGCTATTGCTTTAACAGAATTTGTTTCGTTGACTGCATTTTCTCTGACAGCTGCCTGAAGCTGAAGAAAATCAAACATTGTGTTAATTATTTTTCTAATTTCTTCGGTGTCTCCGACTATCGATGAAATAGAATTTACTGCCGATTGAACATTTGTAAAACTTTGCTCAATTTCTGCACTTGACTTGGTTATAAGATTTTCTATGTCTTTTGTGCTTCCTGCTGTCTTGTCTGCAAGTTTAGATATTTCTTCTGCAACTACCGCAAAGCCTCTGCCGGCATCTCCGGCTCTTGCCGCTTCAATTGAAGCGTTTAACGACAGAAGATTGATCTGGTCGGATATATCATTTATTACATTTACTATATTATTCATCTCATGTGAGCTTTCCTGAATTGATCCCATGGTTTTGCTTAAAATGGTAAGTGAGTTTTGTCCGCTTGATATTTTTTCGGATATAGTTACCAGAGACTCTTTAGATTTTGCGGAATTAGCAGTAAGCTCCTGCATGGTTGCAAAAATTGATGCAAGTTTATTGTTCAGAGCAATGAATGAATGATAGAGAACATCGCTGTTGAAACTGATCAAATCAATTTCTTCTCTATTCTCTACGATAAATGCAGTAAGCTTTTTATGAAGATCTGTCTGTTCTTTGGATTTTTGGCTTGCATCAGTAGTTGTTGCGACGGTTTTATCTGCAAGGGAAGATGTTTCGAGAGTTACTCTTTTAATTTCTTTTATCATTACGTGAAGTGTTTCAAAAAGAACATTAACTGCACTGTATATGCTTCCGATTTCATCATTTTTATCTCTGGGAAAACGCATTTCAAGATTTCCGTCAAATCTGGCAACGTCTGAAATAGTGGAAGAAAATGAGTTAATCGGTTTAATGAGAATTCTTCTGATAAAAAGTATAAGAAGGATGCTTGCGATGAATCCGGCTATTGCGATTGCTGTAATGAAAAAAAGTATTTCACGTTTTTCTTTTACGATTTCTGCATAGTCTATGTCTACACCGATAATAGCACAGGTTTTGCCTTCAGAATCTATTATGGGCGCATAGGCCGACTTAAATATACCATATTGATCTTTTGTAATTGAGCCAATTATGCTTTTGCCTTCAAACGCGGATAAAACAGCATCATCTGCTTCGTACTCCATTCCTATCGGTGAATGATTTTCGTTTTCACCTGTATCGAGAATAAAATGTATCTTGCCTTCGGAATCTTTTATGAGTGAGTAAATAAACGTAAGATTGTTTTCTTTTTGAATCTGAATCAACTTGTCTCTGTAATAAGAGTACTTTTGAGAATTTTCTGTATTCTCGGATGCTATTTCTTTGTGAATTTCTGGATCAATCATTGCAGATAAAGTTTTTGCGCTCGAAGAAAGCGCAGAATCTATTTTGTCATTATAGCTGGAATTGAGTTTATAAAAGAAAAAACCGCTGGTGAGTGATATCAGTATCAGATTATTAAGAGCAAATAAAATTGAAGTTTTAAACGATATGCTGAAGCCTTTCATTGCAAGCCAGTCCTTCTGTTTAATAACTCAATTGTATAATTGCGTGTAGATAAAGCAAACAGTATTTTACAATCTTCGGGACTTTTTAGATTAATTCATTTTTGTGTCTTTATTCTATCGAGAAGAGAGTCTATTTCTTCCTGATCTAACCATTCATCGGAAACATCAGTAGTTGTTCCTGTAGCAATCATATACATTTCCATTGCCATGATTAATTCTTCTTTTGAGACATAACCCAATGTTACCATTATCTGACCTATTGCAGTCTGTGGATTGTCTTTCTGAAGTTCGAGAGACGCCCGGAGCTGGTCTTCGGTTATTATTCCATTTTCAACAAGAAATTCGCCTACACGTTTAAAATTACTCATATTTTCTTTTAATCCGCGAAAATGAAAGTGTCAAGCTAAAATCAAGCCATTGCTTTCTTGGGAGAAGTTTCTTCAATGATTAACCATTTGACGAGTTCTCGCTTTATCATGCTTTCATGAAGTTTTTCTATCTGTGAAATTAAAGTTTCATCCGAATCAGAAAAATCTTTCTGAGTAAGAATCATGTTCTTATAATTCTGATGGTAATCGGACTTGAGATCATGACTAAACAGATCTTTGTTTTTGTGAGTATTAAAAAAATCATTCAGTTTTTTGTTTTCTGTAAATATTTCGTGTGATGATAAATTGTGAGAAAGAAAACTCATCATTTCATCAAAGCTTACTATGAAGCGGGCGACCTTGTTTAAGCCGCATGCCACATCAGAAATTCCTATACCGTTTTCAGTATAGAAGGGAATAAATGGAATAAATTTCAAACGCCCGAAAAGAGCTTTTTTAACATACTGTTCTGATGAGAAAGATTTTGAAGAAATGTCGGCAAGTATAAAAGATATTTCGGAATCATTTAATGCGAAAAGATCGTTAAAGTTAAAAATTTCAACCATATCATAATTGAATAATCTAAGGACTGCTTTTATAATTATATTCCGCTCTTTATGTGGAGAGAAAACCGCGATTTTCTTATCAGTATATGAATTATCGAAAATTGTACCTATCTTAACAAGATTATGCTTTAAATATGTATGATGCACAAAAAACGGAATTGATCTGTTTTTCATGTCGTCTTCCGTTTTGACAGTGAATTCTTTTGAAAACGCCACTGTTGATAAAGGAGTATCTTTTAAAATTATGTTCGAATCGAGATCTATTGCAGTAAGATGATATTTTTCAAAGGAATCAGGAGCGCTAATGCGTCTTTCAATTTCTGCGAAATCTGAATATGTGTTATTTAAGCATGAAGTGCTTTCACTTAGGATTAAAATTTTAATCGGTTTCATCGGTTACTTTATGCGTTTCATGAAATCAAAAATTATTCTGGCGGTTAAACCCCAAATCGGACCAAAATCGGTATTATAATAGTAAACTCTGTGCAACATATTCCCCCAAGGTTTATGATACATCGGCGGAAGATTTAATTTTTTTGAAGGAAGAAGTTCAATAATTCGTCCGTCATCATCAACGCTTGAAGGATTAACTGACAGTTTTACATGATAAATCTGCGGTTCGTTGTCGATAAAAAATGAAAGAGGTATTGTAAAGACTTCAGAAACTTCAAGTTCATCAATGACAATATCTCGTTTTTTTACGCCTTTTACAAAACCGGCGAAAGGATGAACAAGTGCGCCCATAGGAGATATGATTGTATCAAGAGGAAGAAGTTCGGAGAATAAATCCGGTGATATTCCTGTTTCTTCCTCTACTTCACGAAGAGCTGTATCATAAGGCGATTTATCAATTGATGGGTCTATAACTCCGCCGGGGAAAGATATTTCTCCTCCCTGACGTGTTCCTTCAGCTCTTTTTTCAAAAAGAAATTGAGGTGTTTCGTCTGTCAGAACGAGGGCTACTACAGAGCAGTTTAAATACTCATCTGAGCCGCTGATTCCGGTGTTGTTTAATGATTTAAATTTTGAAATCAGGAGTTCGTGATCCATAAAATAATAATTTCAGAATATGTGTAATGATTCAAGTATAATTTGATAGTTTGAACAAAAAGAATGTGGCAATTTGTCAAAAAATGAAGTGCGGCATATATTAAAGCAATATTGATTACTAGGTGTTCTTATAGTAAAATAGTCAGTCAGACAAATTGTTTTTGAAGGAAAGAATTATCATTGTCATGTCATCATGAAGAGGCTGGCGGCCTTTATACCTCGAAATATCTTTTAAAACTTCATCTTTTATTTTTGTGATTCCGTTTTCTGCATATCTTCCGACGTTTGCCGCGAATCTTACTGATCCGTATTGTTCTCCTGACTCGTTAACCTGCTCAATGAGACCATCTGTTACTATCATAAAAAGATCATCTTTTTCGAGTTTAATTTTATCCGAAGGAATACTGTTTTCATTATCTGCTATTCCTAAAGGTATGTTGTTGTCCTGAGCCGTATTTAGTCTGAAAAATCTTCCGTCTCTAAAAAGATAAATGAGAGAATGGCCCATATCGAAAATGGTAAGCTCACCGGTTTCTTCGTTCAGTTCAGCAAAGACTCCTGTAACAAATTTTTCATTTCCAAAAGTTGAAAGAAGAAATGAATTCATTCTTTGTATGAAAGTGCTTATTCCTGACGAAAAATCATATGCACTGAAAAGACCCCCGATTGCTGCTGTAACTAGAGAAGCAGAAACACCTTTGCCGGACACGTCGCAAAGTGTAAAAAGCCATCTTCCTTGATTATATTCTCTTACATCATAGAAATCACCTGATACTCCTTTTGCTGAACGGTTTACTGCGCATACTGCAAATGAATTATTTTCGAATAATAGATCTTCTTTTACGATGTTGCTTTGAAGTTTGCGCGCAAGCTGTATATCTTTCTGTGTTATTCCTGAAAGATATATTAGTATATCTTTTGTTGAAAAAATACCGTAAAATCTGCCTTTCTTAGAAATTGCAAAGTATTTATCATTCTTTAGTCCATGCTGTTCTTCTATTTCTTCGGCAATGGTGTAAATATTACTTTGAAAATCATAGACCATGCAGTTAGAGCAAATTTCTCCGGCACATTTGCTGTGGTAAAGATCTCTGCCGAATGGTTTACTCAGGAAATCAAATAGTATTTTTCTGGCTATCAGTCCGATTATGCGTCCGGATTTATCCGTAATGCCAACTGCCTGAACATCATTAATTTTTTCCATATCCTCGGCTATATCAAGTACCGAAGAATCTGATTTGGCATAATAATAAGCTGAAGCTATCTTTCCAATGATTTCTCCGTGCTGTTTGTCCTTGGGGGCTTTTATAATTGTTTTCAATTCGGCTAAAACTTCCCTTTTTTCTTCAGTGAAAGATGACATAAATCCTCCATACCAAAGAGGATGTAGCATTAATATGCCTCGTCTGTTTAAATATTTTGTAAAGTTATGATAAATTGTATTGTTGAATGTATAGGGAATACATCCGGAAGAATTATGTACAGGATTAATCCTAGAATATGATTATGACGGCAGTTCCGTTATCCTGCCGTATTATATTCGGTTCTCCTCCGATTTGTTTTGCAAGAGAAGAAACAAGTTTCATGCCAAGACTTTCGGTTTTGTTAATATCGAAATTGTGAGGAATTCCTTCGCCGTCATCGGCAACGGCAAGAGATTTTTTGCCGTTCGGAAGAAGAAGAAATTCTACAATAATTCTACCTTTTCTGCCGTCATTAAATGCATGCTTTATTGAGTTTGAGACAAGTTCGTTTATTATCAGCCCGCATGGAACAGCATCATCTATTGACATAAAAACATTGTCTGAACGGACTTCGTAAGATATTTGTTTTATATCGGCTGAACTTCCTGCGAATATCTGCTGAACAAGATTTTTGAGATATGAGCGTATTTCAATTCTTGTCAGATCGGTTGACTGATAAAGTTTTTCATGTATTAGAGCCATGGTTTTAACTCTGTTTCTGCTTTCTGATAAAATTGAAGTTATCTCGGTGTTTTTAATCGTATTTGCCTGAAGTGACAACAGAGATGAAATAATCTGTAAATTGTTTTTGACTCTGTGATGAATTTCTTTTAAGAGAATATCTTTTTCCCTGAGTGTGTCAGATATTTTTTGAGAAGAAACTTTAAGTTCGGTTATGTCTGTCGCGCAAGAAAGCATTCCGTCGAAGTTATGATCGTCATCCTCGAATACATAGACATATTCCGAGACCCATTTGAATATTGAATCTGGAAACTGCATTTTATAAATTCCGGTTTGATTTGTTTTGGTTTTAAATGCGTCAAATAATGGAAGAAGGTTCATTTCGACTGGTTCATCCTTGTAATCATAATACATGGTAGATGGATTTTTTGATTTTAAAATATTATCTCCTGTAGATAGTCCCGAATATTTTATTGCGGTAGGATTCATAAAAGTGATGTTTCCGTTCTTATCGCAGACTGTAATTGCGTCGCGCATAGTTTTGAATATTCTGTCAAGAAGGTTCTCCGATTTCATTATCGCATTTTCTCTCGATTCAACAGAAAGAACCATCTGCGAAAAAGTTTCATAAAAATTACTGATTTCTGAATACTCCGACTGTAAGATTTTTATTCCGTAATTTCCGTCTGAAATAGAAGACATCTGCACAGCGATTTTATTCAGCGGGAGAAGAAACTTCACCTTGAAATAGTATACTGTTAAAAAAAGAAACAATGCGGCAATAGAAAAGGCAAATACTAGAAGTGACTTGATTGATTCTGCGGGCGCAATAATTTTATTATATTCATTATAAATTGAGATTGTCCATTCGGGACAAGACATGGGATAAACGCTGACTCTGAATTTCTTTTCGTTAACAAAATAGTCATAACTTCCTATTTTCCCTGAAAGAGCCTCGTAAATGTGTCTTTCATTTTTAATGTTTCGCCTTTGTTCGGAATATTCTTTGTTGGGGTGATAGATGATATTTCCGTTTTTATCTGTTATTGTCGCCCAGAATCCGGTGTTGGTAAATTCTTTATCGATTGATGAAGTGAGTAGTTCAATATTAACAGTTGCACAAACTATATGTTTTTCTCCGGGAACAGTTATCGTTAAACAGATCTTGTTTGACTTAAAAGAAAGAAAAGAGTCAGAGCAATAGACTTTACCGGTTTCTTTACTTTTTATAAAATATTTCTGTGAAGAAAAGTCAAAATAATCGTAAAAATTATTATCATACGAATGGTTGATGAGAGTTCCATTGTTATCAAGGATAAATATTTCTTCAAAAGAGTTGTTTTTTGAAACAATGTTTCGTAAGTACTCGTTTATCTTTGTGCCCGGCAAAGTTTGTTTGGAAATATTCTGATTTATGATTTCAAGTTGATTTACAGACTGTTTGAAAAATCGTTCGTATTCATTGGACATGTTGCTAGCAAGTGTAAGGGAATTTAAATCATTCGTCTTGATAAGTTGTTCAGAGAAGTGATTTATGGAAATAAAAAGAAAAAGAAACAGTATAGCGAAAATAATAACCGTAAAAGCTATAGAGAGTTTGAAGATTGATTTTTTGCGGTTTGTTTTCATTTACTTTTGATGATCTGTCCGTTTTTTATTTCAACAAGATTCGCCGAGCGCTGTGCATCACCGAAACGGTTTATAAGATATTCTCCTACAGGAGAATCAAATCTCCGTGTTTCGAGGGTGTTTCTTTTTATTTCTTCAGGAGTATAATAATTTTTTCTGAATGACTGAAACAAAAGATATAGACAGTCGTATCCGTATATAGATGAAAAAGTAGCTTCAGTACCGAATCTTTCGGCATATTTTTTTTTGAAATTCAAGAGTGATTGATGCTTGTTTTCAGTATCGTAGAATAAAACAGCTTTAATTCCTTCAACGGCTTTTCCGCCATTTGAAGTCAGATATGATGTCATCGCCCAGCCTCCGGTGAAGATAGGTATTTTGCTTTTTCTGTTTCGAATTTTCTGTGCGAATCCCGTGAGATCATGTGCTGAAAAAAGAGCAACTACCGTATCCGGATTTGTTTTGATTATATCGTTAACAGCGGTTTCTATTTCTTGATTATTGGATAACGAATATTCTTTTACTAGAAAAGGTATAACGTTTTTTGAATTTGCATAATCTGTAAAGAAGCCGATGTATGATTCACAATATGTCCGGTTTGCAGAGTCGTAAATGATTGCAATTTTTTTGAGATTAGATGATGAAATACTATCAGCTACGGCAATAGCTTCACTTTTAGTAGTGGAGCAGACGCGTAAAAAATTATCATCTTTGTCGGTAAAATAATCTGAACTGGAAGACGGAGATATCATAAGAATATTTTTTTCACTTACTGCCGAAAAACCGGCCTTAGACATTTCGCTTGTGCTGTGCCCTATTATTAGTCTAATTCCATTTTTGAAAAAATCTAAATTTATCGCGGCTGCTTCATCTGCTGAATTTTTATCATCGGAAATAAAAAGCCTGATTTTTTTATTCCCAAGAACTCCTGATTGATTGATTTCTTCAGCAGCAAGAATTATTCCGTTTTTGCAGTGAATTCCGAGATCAGAATTTTTTCCGGTGAGAGTTGAGGAAACACCGACTTTAATTGTATTATCAGAGCATGACAACATGCACATGGATATAAAAACAATTACCGTAAACTGAAAAGTTCTAATTTTCAATAAGGACATATTTCTCCTTGGAGATTCTGTAAAGATAACTATTTCTTTCAGCATCGCCGTTTAAGTTTATTGAAAATGATCCAGTTAAAATAGAAAAATTTTTTTTTCTAATAATCGCTTCCTTTATTTCATCAACGGAAGCATCCGCAATATTCAGTTTATTTTCATCAAGACTTTGTTTTAAAATCATTAACGATTCATAAGCAAGAAATGAAACAATCGAAGGTTCTTCTCCGAATTTGAACAGATATTTTTCCCTGAAAACCGTGTTCTGCTGAGAATCGTTGGTTAAATTTATAAAATGAGGGAAAATAATACCTTCACTGTATTTTCCGGAGTTTTCTTTGAGTTCTAAATTTATTGCTGCGCCTGATGTAAAAATTTGCTGGCGAAAACCGTTTTTCCTGAGAGTCTGGCATATCATTGCCAGAGAACGTCCGGAAGTCAGTATCAGAAAAGAATCGGGATTAAGAACTGAACTCCGGTAAAGAATTTCCTTAAGTATTATTTCATCAACAGATTCAAAAAGGGTTTTGTGAATTATTGACGAGTTCCCTGTTTCATCTGAAAAATAATCGATAAAAGTAGAAGAATATGCAATGTTTGTTTTATCATATAAAACATATATTCTTTTATAGCCGGTTCGTTTAGCATATCTGGCAGTTATTTCCGCTTGATTACGGCTTGCCGGGGTGATTCTGATAAAATTGTCATTTAATCCGGAGAGTTTGTCTGAAGCCGAATATGGACTTATCATAAGTATTTGTTTATTCGCAATTGCCTTTAGACCAGCTTTAGACATTTCGCTTGTGTTATGTCCTATGATGATTTTATAGTTTTTCATTGCAATACCGTAATCTATTCCTTCTGCGATTGACGGATCATTCTTATCGTCAAAAATATCAAGGATGATTCTGCTGCCGCCGATTCCCCCAGATGTATTTATTTCATCAACAGCTATTTCAAGACCGTTTTTTGCATACAATCCGGTTTTATTTCCGCTGCCCGAAAGTGTTCCGACAAAGGCTATTTTCTCCTCCCTGCAGGAGCAGAAAAGTAAAAGTAAAACATTAAGATAAATATAACAACGCATATCACATTACTGTATTTCCTGCTTGAAATAATTCAAGAAGTAAATACTTTTAATAACTCGATTCTGAATATTAAAAGTGTACGGGAAACGTGTTTTATGAAAAAAAACGGAATTGGATCATTTCTCAGCAAAATATTTCATCTAGGAAAGGATACGGACAAAAAAGTCACTCCTCAGTATATAATTAAAAACATTGAATTTGCCGGATCTACCATGTAGATGCTTATCTTCTTGACAGAAATTATATCCGCAGTGCAGCTGTGTGTATATGGAGGAATTTTATGGATATTGCAGTAGAGATGTTCCTGTTCAGGGGATAGTCTTTGTAATTTATTGCTTTTGATTTATCCCGCCGAAAACATCCGAAACGAATAGTTTTCATTAAGTGAACAGGAACATTGTCCTTTTTTTCCGCACGCTAGCCGTGCGTCATACGTGTGTTTACACGAAAGGAGAATATTATGTTCACAACTATAGAAACATTTATCAGAAAATGCATTAAATCATCATTAAGCCGGAAAGATAATTTTCTGCAGGCGGTATGCCGTGAAAATTGAAGCCCTTGGCTGGAAAGCCTCTAATGAAACAAATTTTGAAGATTTTAGAAGCAGGGGTTTGATTCCCGCAAGAATTATTAGAGAGACCCGCCATATCTACGAAGCAGACGCTGGAAAAGGACCGCTACAGGCGCAGGTATCGGGAAGGTTTATCTTTGAATCACAGTCGCGTTCGGATTATCCGACAATCGGAGATTGGGTTGCGTGCCGCGATGGAGGAGAAATTCTAATAATAGAAGAACTCCTTCCGAGAAAAAGCCGTTTCTCTCGAAAAGAAGCAGGAATTCTTACAGAGGAACAAATTATTGCAGCAAACATAGATCATCTCTGTATAGTGTGCGGTCTTGACGGAGGACGTAATTTCAGCCAGCGCGGTGTGGAGAGATATTTGTCTATGGCACGCGAAGGCGGGGCAAATCCAGTAATAGTTCTGAATAAATGCGATATCGCGGAAGACAAAGAAAAAGCGGTTACGGAAGCCCGGAACATTGCAGGTGAAGCCTGCGTGTTTGTTGTCAGTGCGTTGACTGGAGAAGGAATTGATGAATTGCTTAATGAGTTTGATCCGTTTTCCACCATTGCTTTCAGCGGACCATCGGGTGTTGGAAAATCCGCTCTTGTTAATTCACTCTTGGGTGAGGGTTATATGCGCACCGGAGGTCAAAGAGAAGATGATCTCAGAGGCCGACATACGACGACTCATAAAGAACTCGTTGTGCTGAAAAACGGAGTGATGCTTATCGATACACCGGGTCTTCGCGAACTTCAGCTCTGGGGCGGACAGGAAAGCCTGGATTCCTCTTTCTCGGAGATAGCTGAAGCTGCTAGAAAATGCAGATTTGCGGATTGCACTCATAAGGGAGAACCTGGATGTGCAGTAATTGAACTTGTCGAAAGCGGTGCAATCCCTGAAGCGAGGTATATGAACTATCTCGATATGAAGGCCGAACTTGCATACCTTGAAAGCAGGCTTAGTGAAAAAGGGCAGCTCGACAGAAAGAAGAAAGAAAAGGATTTGAGTCGCATGCAGAAGCTATATTTGCGTGATCACAGAAAATAGATATTAGCCGGTTGTCTGAATTAAGACAGCCGGCTTAAAGATTAATTGACTTGAACGATTATGCAGATTATTATCTAAGAGCTTTCATTATAGATTAAGTTCTATCCGATAAGGAAGGACGACTTTAAATATTTTTATGATATAATATCAGGAAGGTGGAACATGTATTTTAATCCAATGGCTCTTTTGTTTGTTCTGGCTGTTTACGGCCTAACCATTATTTCGGGAAAATTGTCCCGTTTCGCCTTTGCGCGTTCGGTAAAAATTTCCTTTCTTGCAGTTTTTTCAATAAGTTTACTTTTTCTGGTAAATGTTCTTTCGGACACAACGAATACAGAGAAGCTTGCCGAAGGTCTTCATTTCGTTTTGCTTGCAAACGCATATTCCGGAATAATAAGAATTCTGATTTTATTTTACAGTGAAGTGAAAAGGAATAATTCAAGGAATGCCTGAGAAGTATGATTTTCTAGCGGCATATATATCAGAGCTCGGGAACTGTGCTGTTGCTTTTTCAGGCGGTGCTGACAGTTCTCTCCTTCTGAAAGTATGCCATGAAGTTCTTGGAGATGAATGCACTGCATTTACATATTCGTCTCCTTTGATTCCAAGGCGGGATATTGATGACAGCATTAAATTCTGCAAAGAATACGGAATCAGGCAGATTATTGTAGAAAGAAATTCATTCTCGGCTGAAGTAAAAAAAAACACGTCTGAAAGATGTTATTTTTGTAAGAAGGAAATATTTTCAGCTATAATTGATGAAGCGGCAAAATATGGAATTAAAAATATTGCAGAAGGCAGTAATGCAGATGATGTTTTTGATTACCGTCCCGGCATGAAGGCATTAAAAGAGATCGGAATATTTTCGCCTCTTCTCGAATGTTCGATTTCCAAAAAAGAGGTATATGAAATTTCCGGAAAACTGAAACTTCCAACTGTTTTCAAAAGTTCGTCAGCCTGTCTTGCAAGCCGCATTCCTTATGGTGAAGAAATTAATCCGCAAAAACTTGAGCGTATTGACAAATCCGAGAATTTCATTTCTTCACTTGGTTTTTCAGATTTTCGGGTAAGAAGTCATGAAAATCTTGCCAGAATTGAGTTTTCACGGAAAGATATTCTTTCGGTTTTTGAAAATAATATAGTAGAAAAAATTTCAAAAGCACTGAAATCTTTTGGTTTTGTTTATGTTTCTGTTGACGCGGACGGTTTTGTGAGCGGAAGTATGAACAGGGAAGTTAAGGAGAATAAAATTTGAGAGAAGATATTCTCATGAATCTGCTTGAAGAAGTCAGAAGCGGATCTATTGAAACAAAAGATGCTCTTGAAAAACTGCGTCATCTTCCTTTTGATGATATGGGTTTTGCAAAGATCGACAACCATCGCGAAATCCGCACGGGATTTCCGGAGGTAATTTTCTGCCCCGGCAAAACACCGGAACAGATTCTTGCGATAGTTAAAAGAATGAATGAAAACGGAAGCAATGTTCTTGCCAGCCGAATGAAGAAAGAAACCGCGGAATTTCTATCTGCTCATTTTCCTCTGGGAGAATATTTTGAAACAGCCGGTATTTTTTTTGTAGAAAATAAACCTCTTGTGATGAATGCTAAAACAATTCTTGTTATTTCGGCCGGGACATCTGATATTCCAGTTGCGGAAGAAGCTGCTGTCACTGCTGAAAAAACAGGGAACAAAGTCGAACGCGTTTATGACGCAGGTGTTGCCGGAATTCACCGTTTGCTTTCTGCCCGCGATAAACTTCTTTCTGCCGGTGTTGTAATTGCAGTTGCCGGAATGGAAGGTGCTCTCGCGAGCGTTGCCGGAGGTCTTACCGACAAGCCTGTAATTGCTGTGCCTACAAGTGTGGGATACGGCGCGAGCTTCGGAGGAATTGCCGCCTTGCTTGCGATGCTGAACAGCTGTGCAAGCGGTGTTACGGTTGTGAATATTGATAATGGATTCGGTGCGGGATATGCCGCATCCCTTATAAACAGACAGATAAAGGATTAGTTTGTGAAAAATAAAATTTTGTATTTTGACTGCTTCGCAGGAATCAGCGGAGACATGACAGTCGGAGCACTATTAGATTTAGGAGCCGATGAAAAAGAACTCATGCGCAGTCTTGATATGCTTCATCTGCATGGATATCGTATCGAGATAAAAAAGGCTTTGAAGAACGGAATCAGCGGTACCGATTTTAACGTAATAATAGAAGAAGAACATTCTCATCATTCGCATCATGACCACCATCATCATTCGAGAAATTTTAAGGATATTTCCGGACTCATAAATTCTTCTCCATTGGATTCTTTCGTCAAAGAGCTCAGTTTAAAAATTTTTCGTGAAATTGCAGAAGCAGAATCAAAGATTCACGCGAAAAGCATCGACGAAGTTCATTTTCACGAGGTTGGAGCTATTGATTCTATCGTCGATATAGTTGCTGCTGCCGTATGCCTGAATATGCTGAAACCCGATAAAATAATATCATCTCCGCTAAATCTTGGAGAAGGAACTGTTGAATGCGCTCACGGGGTTTTTCCTGTTCCGGCTCCTGCAACAGCAGAAATTTTAAAGAGAATTCCGGTTTATTCAAGCGGTATAAAAAAAGAAATGACTACGCCGACGGGCGCTGCTATTATAAAATGTATTGCAGAAGAGTTTTCTTCTTATCCGGCAATGAAAATTGCTTCAACCGGATACGGACTCGGAAAACGTAATCTTGAAGTTCCGAATGTTCTGCGTTTAGTTATAGGCGAAACGGAAATCTCCGAAAACAAAGTGATGATTGAAACGAATATTGATGACATGAGCGGAGAAATATTTTCTTATCTAGTGCCGAGGCTTTTTGAACATGGCGCGCTTGATGTTTTCATTACTCCGATTATAATGAAGAAGGGACGTCCGGGTCATGTTCTAAGTGTTATGTGTGAAGATACACAAGTGAATCCGCTCGAAGAAATAATTTTCTCTGAAACGACTACTTTTGGTACTAGACGTTATGAAGTTGACCGCACTGAACTAGAAAGAACTGTTTCTAAAGTGAAAACTTCTTACGGCGAAATATCTGTAAAAAAAGCATACTCCAATGGAAAATATTTGAAGTTTTCGCCAGAGTACGATGAATGCGCAGATGCAGCAAAAAAGCACGGAGTTCCCGTGCGGGAAGTATATAACGCCGTTACGGCACAACTAAAAGAATCGGAGGATTGATATGCACATTCCAGAACAAATGATGAACGGAGCTGTTTGCCCCGTGACGGCCGGTATTGCTGTTACAGGTCTCGCACTTGCGGGATATGCCGCTCTTAAAACAAAAAAGAAACCGTCATCGCTTTTTTTCGCGTCCGTAGCTGCCTTTATTTTCGGAGCTCAGATGCTGAATTTCCCTATCGGCGGCGGAACTTCGGGACATTATCTTGGAGCCGCCTTCGCTGCTATTGCTCTCGGTACACCTTTCGGAATTCTTGCAATGGCTCTTGTAGTTACGGTTCAGGCTGTTGTTTTTTCTGACGGAGGAATGACTGTTTTAGGCGCCAATATAGTCAACATGAGCATTGTAGGAGCGGGTCTACCCGGAATTCTGTATGCGGCTTTTTTCCGTAAAAATGAAAATGCCTTGAGCCGTTTAAGCGGAGTCTTCTTAGTTTCATTTCTTTCTGTGATTGCGGCTGCTTCATTATGTTCGCTTGAATTATCAATTTCGACTTCAGCTGCATCAGGCAGTATTTTTAATGCAATGATGAAACCTCATTCGCTGATCGCTCTCGCTGAAGCATCAGCAACTGCAATTTTCGTTGCACTTTTCGCCGGAATAAAATTGAGAGCAAACGCACGAATGTGGAATACGTCTTTTTTGGTTATCGCGGCGTTTATAATGGCGCTTGTGATTTCGCCTTTTGCAAGTTCGTTTCCTGACGGGCTGGAATCTGCTGCAGGGTATCTCGGAATTCTTAAAGAAAGCGAACCGCTTTTTGTTACTCCGCTTTCTGATTATACTATTTCCGGAAGTGAAAAATTCTGGGCAGTTTCACTGGCGGGAGCTTTCGGTATATTTATTGTGATGATTTCGGTTATGCTTGCCGGAACGTTTATTAGAAAAACAGCCGCAGGGGTTTTGAAAAAATAATGATGTGTGAAAATGCTTTCGTCATTGAAAGCATTTTTTGGTATCAGGTTATTCCAAATTTAAAGAATTATGTAAGGCGCGGAATCAGATTCTGCGCCTTATTTGTTTTAACAGTACTGCCGCCGCATATATGCCTGCCGATACCAGAACAACTGCCGCGCCGCATGAGCTTTCAGAATAATATGATATCATCAGTCCGGCGATTCCCGAAACGAGTCCGATAATTGCTGAAAGCGCAAAGTATGACCTTAGATTTTTTGCGTGAATTCTCGCTGCTGCGGCCGGGAGAATAAAAAGAGAATTTATGATTAGAATTCCTACCCATTTAATTGAAAGAATAACTATCAATGCGACTAGAATTGAAAATGCGGTTTTGACAATGAATCCATTTATTTTTTTTCCGTAAAGCAGGGAAGGCTCGACGCTAATTAGAGAAATTCTTCCTGCAAGGAAAACCCAGAAGAAAATAACAGATGCAAGAATGACTGCAAGGTATACTATTTCGGATGGTGTAATTGATAAAATATCTCCGATTAAGTAAACGGTATATTTTGAAAAAGAGCCCCCTCTGCTTAGAAGAGCTATTCCGAGGGCAGTAGTCGCGGAAGCGAAAACTCCCATCACCGTGTCGCCGTCGGCTTTTGTAAGAGATAAAAAGATGTTAATTGCAACAGCAAGAATTATAGCAAAGAGAATCATCACAGGGCGGGGATCCGCAGTTGAGAAAAGAAGACCGACTGCAAGTCCTGTTAAGGCTGAATGACCTATTACATGAGAAAAAAATGACATGCGGTTTCCGACTACCATTGTTCCGGTGAGTGCAATCGCAGGAGAAATTATCATGACGGCAAGAAGAGCTGTCTTCATGAAACCGTATTCCGTCCATTCAAAAGGAAGCATTTCGATGATAGTATACCAGAACTGCATTAGAAGCCGCCGTAAATATGATGATCTGTTTTAGTGCCCGAAAGCTTGAAGTAAACTTCTCCCATTTCACGGCGGAACTCACTGCTTGAAAGAACTTCGGATGGTGTTCCTTGGGCGATTATTTTCTCATTGATGAGAAACATTTTATCTGCATGTTTTGCAATGGCTCCTATGTCATGCGACACAACGAGAATTGTCATGTGGAATTTTTTTCTAAGAGAACAGATCAGTTCATAAAAAATATCGATTCCTTTTGAATCAAGCGCTGTGACGGGTTCGTCAAGAAGAAGAATGTCCGGAGGCGGATTGATTGAAGCCGCGAGAAGAACCCTCTGCAGTTCTCCGCCGGAAAGCTCTCCTATACGGCGGTCTATCAGGTTTTCTGCTGAAACTATTTCGAGCTGTTTAATTTTCATTTCTTTTCGTTTTTTTGATACGTGAAGCCATGTGAAAGGATATGCTTCTGAAAGAAGAAGAAAATCGCAGACGCTTACGGGCGAATCTTTCTGAACGGCAATTTTCTGCGGAAGATAACCGATGCGAGGTTTCTTTTTGCCGGAAATATTGCAGAAATCAATTTTACCTGAATACGGAATTTCTCCGAGAATAGATTTCAATATACTTGTTTTTCCGCCGCCGTTGGGTCCTATTATCGCGGTAAGTTCTCCGCATGAGAAGGAAAGGTCAATTTCCGAAAGAGCTCTTCTTCCGGAATATTCGACTGAAAGAGAGCGGATGACAGTACTGCATCCGCCGCATGATGTTGCACAATGAGCTTTGTTCAATCGAAAGCCTTTTTTAAAACAGAAAGATTTTGTTTCATGATATTGATATACGCTTTATTATCTTCAGGTCCTGTAACGGCAGGGTCAAGAACAAATAAATTAACACCCGTTTCTTTCGCGATTGTTTGGGCTGCTGATTTTGGGTACTGCGGCTCCGCGAAAATAGATTTTACTTTGGATTTTTTGATTATTTTAACGGTTTCTGCGAGTTCCTTTGCGGAAGGTTCGCTCCCTGGTTCTCTTTCTATTACTGATGCGATTTCGAACGAAAATTCTTTGGCAAAATAAGGAAAAGCTTCATGAAAAGTGACTATTTGTTTTCCTTTGTATTTTGCCAAAGCCGTATGCATTTCTTTCTGAAGTGATTTTATCTCGGCGATATATTTTTCTGCATTCTTTTTATAGAGTGCTGAGTTCGAAGCATCAGCTTCCGAAAGAACCGCTTCGCAGTTTGATATCATTTTTGCCATGTTATCGAGACTGAGCCAGATATGCGGATTTTCGTCAAATATTTCGACTCCCTGGTCAAGTGTTCTGATGTTGAGCTTTGGATATCTTGAAGATATTTCGTTCGAAAAACTTTCCATTCCGGCGCCGTTCATAAGAAAAATATCAGCTTTTTCTATGAGCTTCATGTCTCCTGCGGTAATGGAATAATCATGAAGACAACCGGTAATAGGTGGAGTCATGTTTATAACTTTCACTCCATCGGCATCTGCCGCAACATTTCTTGCGATTATATAAACGGGATAAAATGAAGTTATGACAGTAAACTTGACATCAGTTTCTTTTGAATTATTTTTGCATGCTGATAAAGCACATATTGCAATAACGATCGGCAAGAGAATAAATTTTTTCATACAGCCTCCATTGCTGAAAATGATTACTTGACAAGTAATCGCGATTAAATGCAAATGATTCGCAGTATTAAAAAAGGTCAAGACAATTATGATTAAGAGTGTATTGAAAAATTCCGTCGTTAGAAGATTTCTTGTTTTTGTATCAATAGTTATTGCTGCAGCGGCATTATCATCAGATTTTTTGCGGATAAAGCACGATTTGTCTTTTCTTTATTCGATAAATAAATATTTTTGGGCTGTTTTTATTCAGGCTTTTCCTTTCGTTATGGGAGGAGCTTTTATCTCTGCATATATTTCCAGAATAAATTCCGGTGACGCGAAAAGAAAATGGTTTGATAACTTCATTAAACGGAACCGTCTGGCGCCGTTTGTCGTTTCCGTTCTGTTTCCATCCTGTGATTGTTCTTCGTCGGTGATATTTGCGGGAATGCTTAAAAACGGTGTTCCTTTTTCTTCTTCCATAACCTATTATCTCGTTGCACCGCTTTTAAATCCTATTGTTATCCTTTCGACATTTTTCGCGTTCCCCGGCGATGTTAAAATGATAGTATCCAGAATATTTATCGGAATTATAATTTCGATTCTGGTTCCTTTGATTCTTTGCAGAATTTTTCGTGATGGGTCGAAAGTGCTGATTGAACAGCACAAAGAAGAACATTCCTATCATGAAGAGGGTTGTTCATGCGGATGTTCACATCATTCGGTCAAGGAAAGTATTTTTATTTCAGCAGGAAGAGAACTTATACACGTGCTTCCTTTTGTCATAGGAGGAATAATAGCTTCATCGGTGTTTCAGACTTTTTTTCCAAAGGAAGCATTTTCGTTTTCAAAAGCCGGAAGTGTTCTAATTATACAGACATTGATGATGATGGCAGCTGCATTCACATTGTCTGTGTGTGCTACTTCCGATGCGTTTATTGCCGCAAGTTTTAGGGGTTTTCTCAGCAGCGGATCGATTCTCGGGTTTTTGCTTCTAGGTCCTATGATAGACGTAAAGAACGTCATTGTTCTTTCGTCATATTTTAAAAAGCGTTTCGTTATATTATTAACGATAATAGTTTTTATTGTAACATTTATTCTTTCAATAGCTTTTTCGTATTTAATATTCAGGTAAAAAATGATTAACAGAAAGAACAGAATAATTTATCACGTTGAAAGTGCAATATTGTCGTTGTATTCAATTATTTTTTTAATATTGATTGTCAGCGGTAAAATTTCGGAGTTTATTCATCCAAGGTATATTTTTATTCTTGCAGGCGCTTCTTTGGCCGGAATTATTATCGTGCTGAATAGAATAAAGGAAAACCAGATTCCGCATTATCATGGAAAGATGTTGCTTAGAATTTCTATTATGATATTTCCGCTTTTTCTGAGTTTTGTTTCGAGAAACATGAAAGCCGATTATTCAGAAGCGGCCGGAAGCAAAGAAATCAGCGTAGACAAATCCACTTCTTTCGGTTTCGGAAAAAATGATGACATTCTGGAATACCGAAATAAAGAGCTTATTATTCTGACTGAAGAAAATTTTCTGAAAGTAACCCAGGATATATATGATAATCCTAAACTTTACTTGGATAGAAAAATTACATATACCGGAACTGTAATGAAAAAGAAATTTTCGGGAAGAAAGGATGAACTTGCACTTGTCAGAATGGTAATGGTTTGTTGTGCCGCAGATCTTGCTCCTTCGGGATTTATCTGCAGGTATGATAATGCTTTTGAGCTTGAAAACAATTCATGGCAGATAATTACGGGAATTATTATAGTCGAAACTTCTAAGGATGGAGATTTTCCTCTTGTAAGGATTCTTGACGTAAGATCGGCTGAAAAGCCTGAGCAGGAATACTTGTATCCTTTTTAAATCCGGAGGTTTTGTAAAATGAAAATTAGAGATACGTTTATCAGAAAAACCCTTCTCGGATATATCCAACAAAAAGGTCTTCCTGTAAGCGCGAAAGAAATTCATTCCTTCGGTGAAATGGGAAATATTTCAACCGTGTATAGAGGTCTTGAATATCTTGAAAAGAAAGGTTCTATATCATCTATAACACTTTCGTGTGAATGCGGCCTCGTCAGATATTATTATCCCCAGCATTCGGAAAAATGCTTTTTACATTGCCGGAAGTGCCACTGTTTTTTTTCTGTTGATGCTCTTGCTTTTTCTGATGCAGAAAAGAAAATTGAAAAAAAACTCAATTTTAAAATATCGGAAAGAGTAATGTATTTTATGGGAGAATGCGAAAAATGCTCAATGTGAAATAGCAGTGTTTTTATGCTCTCCCAATGAGATGTGTACCAATAAGGGTGCTGGAAGAACTGATTGACAGTTGGCAAATGATATTTTATTTTCACTTAATAATTGCTGATCACATTTGTTGGAATAATTTATATTCGCCATCACTAAGTTTGACGGAAACCGGAGATTCATGAACACTAATCCCTGGGAAACAAAATTTGAAACAGATGGAAGAAAGTATTGCTTCATGTTGTTCAAGAACAAGGATGCTTATTATGGGTATATTTTAAAAGTCGAAAATAATCACAAAGTCTTAAGTTTCTGTATGAAAGCGGCTGAACGCAAGACTTATATGGAATTAACGGTTAAGAACTATCACCTTCCTGAATTAACGTTGAGTAACATGATTAAGGGCTTCAAATTGACATCAGGATCAGAATTACCGCAAGAAGCTCAATCGGCGATATCTCATATTCTGGAAAATTTTATTAAGAAACAGAAAGAACGAACTCATCAGATTCCAATTCCTGATCGAAAAATTATCTGAAATTGCATGGGCGGCATAATTATAAATAATTCTACACGGAAAGAGAAAAAAGAAAAAGGCAGATATTTGGTCTTCACAATTACATAAACTATTTAAACAGGGGTGGCCTTCATGGCTTTCAAAGATGAATTCAATACGTTGTTTGAAAAATGTGATTTTGACGGTGCGCTCTCTCTTCTGTCTTCAATATTTAACAACCCTGAAAATCAGAAACCCAAACCTACGCCGACGGATTTTCTTCATAACGAAGATGACGAAAAACTTCTAGGTGTTCAATTCGAGCAACTTGTTTCGCAATTTAAATTTAATCTCGAGATGAGAGATCAGTTTGATTTTGTTGTAGAAATGCTCAATAATTCAAGAAATGAGAAATCTGATAATAACAACTTTTTTCAGCCGTTCAATGCGTTTGTTTTCTCGATCGGTTACTCTACGATTGTCACATCATTTCATTATGACTTAGAAACAAATACTTTATCGCGTCAGTATGGACTAAATCATGAGGCGTTTGGCGAATACCAGATGGATAGTTTTTACGAATCGGAATCTAACGACCAGGTGCAGAGTTTCAAGTTCGCTGTCGAGAACGGAAAATACGATATCAGGCGCGGAAAAGAAATTCTAGACGGCAGAATGATCACAGATATGATTGATAGGGTTCTGATCGCACGGTTTCTCTACGATGAGTTCATTCCGGCGTTTATCAGACACAAAGGCTTCGCGCAATTTCCCAAGGCATTGCCTTTCCATTTTTTTCTGTCGACAAAGTCGGGCAGCGAATATGAGAAATATATATCCGATGGTTCATTTTTTGAAATTCATCCGGCTATGACTGAAGAACTTGTCAGGCATACGCAACTGGCAGATGCATATAAAAAATCAACCGAACCCGGAAAGCCCGTATATCCTGATGACCACCTGTGCTTCTATATTAATTATATACAAAAAGACCGTCTGCATCTGCCGGGATTTTCAAAATTGTGTGAAATCATTATCAACGTACAAGATGCTTTTGATGTTATAGTGAATATAAGTGAAATGTTTCTTACAGGGCAGATGCTTTCAAATGGTGAAAACAATCAATCTGAACTTTTTCGTAAAGTTTACTCCGCGTTTCAATACGCGCAGATTACCGATTTCCTTATAATGTTCCGCGCATTGGGAGATAGAGACAGTAAATATAAATCACTTGCCTCAAATTTTTCGGAAAGGTTTATGCGCATTGCATCACCCTCTCTTGACGAGAATCCGGATTATGCGGTTAGACTAGCTGAGACGTACGTTAAGGAAACTATTTCCATGTATGAACTTCTTTCTCCGGAACAGCAGATGACGGTCAATGACGCATATAACGAAAAAATTATTGAGTTGAAATCGCACTCTTCTGCTATTTATCGAACACTTGCGTATGAAGCAGAAATCCGTCGTTTACAAGAGAAAATGCCTCAGGCAGGCGGCACCGGCGATGAAGACAGAATGGCGATTATAATGCGGGATTATGCGAAATCAGTGAGCGATCTTCTTCCATTGATGCCGGATAAATTTAACATGTATACACCGCTTTGGTATTTTGTCATGCCACGCGTCAAGGGACTTGGAGCGAAAGAACCGTCGGTTATACCTGGTCTGCTTTCGCTTTTTGAAAAGTACAGTGTCAAAGGCGGATGTGATCGCGAACGCGTATCTGCGACAATCGGATCCATGCTCATCAATGCCGGACTCATTGAGATTCCTTCTGCGCTTGAGAATGTTTTCCATCAGATCATGTCTGAAGAAAAAGAGTATGCTGAGTGGAGAGATCGCGTGCCAAAGGAGAAATTCGCACAGTTTATCTCAGTGTTAGAATCTGATATTGACTCCTTGCGTAATCCCTCCGTGTGGGAGGAGTATATTCATGATGCGCTCTACGGAGACGTTTTCTTCAGAAAACAGATCGATTCGCATCCGCGAAAAAAAGTTATTTTTGAACTCCTTTTAGAAGCCGCCAAGAAAGGCCCCGGTCCGCGCATGGTGAAACTTATTTCGAAAATACTTAATGTCATTAGTACTACATCAGACAATGATGAGCCGTTTCATGAAACGGCTCAGAAAATAATTGCACTTCTCAAACATGTACCGAATCCCTCGGCTAAGCTTCTTGTTCAGGCTAAACTCGTTATCGCAGCTCATAAAATCGTCAACGGAGAGAAAGATGCCGGAGAATGTTTGTCGGTATTTGCTCATCAGCGAAATGATTTTCCGATGATTGCAGTCTTCGAGACAGCAAATGAGATATATGTTTCGGGAATAGATAAAGCTATTCGTTTCTTTTTTGACCGATGGAAAGAAATATGCGGTAATGATTCAAGGTATTTCAGTGAATTCTGCTTAGTTTGCGGAACTAACCTAGAAAACCCTGAGACGATTAATATTCCGCGTGTCTATGCTGTTTTCTCTCGTGCTTATAGGGAATACTCGAAAATATCAGCTCTTGTTCCGCATAAATATGCAGACCGCTTTAATATGGTTTGTGATGATCCGGTTAAAAAAATTATTCCGGAGATCTTGTCTGATCTGGAAAAAAACGGCGGATTGGAAATTGTCGAACCGCTTCTGCGCGAATACAATATTCGTAAAGAAATCGAACAATCATCACGTGAGGATCTTCATCGTATTATTGATTCGTGCGACGAAGCGACATCGCAAATTATAATTGAACATCTGCGTCCGAACGCAGGCTCGTATTCTGATGAATACATGGATTTGCTCAAGCATTTTAAAAACGATATGACACAATACAACAACACAATTATGAGATTATGGCCGATTTCTCAGATACATGAACGATTGCTTGACTCTCTTGTTGATCATCCGGGTCTTCCCGATTTGCCTGATTTTATTTATTGTTATATCGGCGGAAGTGATTTTAAGATTACCGGCGAGATATTTAAACACCTTCAATCGCGCGGCTTTCATGATGCGGTCATACATATGGCCGGCGGTTTGTCTGTTCACCGGATCATTCCGTTTATTGAGTCGGTAGTGAGTTCATGGGTCGCTTCAATGCAATACGCAAATGCGGTTGAATGGTTTGCTCGATTGCGCGACGGGGTCAAGCCGAATCATCCGAATTATGTGTTTCTGACAAACAGAATCGCTGTATTCCAAATGTTGAATGGCGACAACGAAAGTGCTGAGAAAACATATACCGATTTGTTTTCGATAGATTGGAGGGCGTTCACCGGCGAACGATTTGAAATGGATAAACTTTCCGATGATATGATGAAAGAAGTGATGGGTGGAAGTCTTGACCGCGAATTGATTGATCAATTCAACGTCAGTTTTGCTTCGGCGCATTATAATATGGCATGTCTTATGGGTAAGAAAGGAGATTCGTTCAAAGCAGTTGATGAACTTGCTCTTGCAGTTCGTTTCAACCCGAAAGGATATTCTTATTCAATGATTGATGCAGATCGTGACTTTGACGGTATTCGTTCGTCGAAGGAGTTTTGTTCTTTTATGAAAAACAAAAATTAGGAAAAATAATAATTATAGCCATTATACACTCATTATTTATTCTTCTCATATCCCAAGTCTTTCTGCACGTGATGAAATTATTTTTTTAAGTTTTAATCCATCCTCACTGCTTAGAAATGATTCGTCAATTGACATTATTGCTGCTTTTTTCCATGAGGAGAATCTTTTTAAAATAGAAAAGACAGTTTTATCATTTATTTGGAGATGTGATGATAATTTGAAGAAATCTTCAATTTTTAAATTGTTCTTTTTCCCATTTATTGTAAGAGCATAATCTTCTTTGTCCATCGGAAGTGCGAGTGCGGTTGATACAAGATCATATGCGGGTGATAGCGATATTTCTGAATTTTCATTAGAAATAAGCGAATAATTTTTAAGATGCATATCAGCGTTTCCTGTCAAAAATGAAAACAAAACTGTTTCAAAAAGCCGCAAGCAGTCAAAACCCGGATTTGAAGAATATTTCAAAATTACTTTTGATGCTGATTCAAGAGATCCATTATATTTTTCGTTTGTGTATTTTTCAGAAAGCTGGCAAAAGTCTTCCATATGAAATTTATTTTCTTTTGACCTGTCGATTCTTTTTGTAATATATCCGAGTTCTCCGGATGAAAATCTGATCATTGCATGAGGCACTGTCGCGATACCAGCGAGATCAGCACAATGCATAACCGCATCTTCATTTTCCGGAAGTCCCGGATAATCTAAAAACGGAGGTTTAAGCACAAATTTCCCCCACAGATTTACGATTGTCAGCCTTTTCCGGTCAGGATTGTTCTGAATATCAAGTGAGAGTTTCGGCTGAACTCCAGTAACTGAAATTCTTCTGTTGATTGTCTCCTCCGCTAATTTCTCAATTTCAGAAAGTGAGTAGCATAATTCAGGGGGATTTGGTGTGCCAAAAAAAGATTTTGAGCACTTCGAATGATACTCGTAGTCATGTTCTTCATCTATTAATTTTCTGCAAAAAAGACATTTTTTCATCAATTGCTTCCTTCAACAGATTCAACATGAACGTCGCCTATACAATCGCGGCAGACAGTCAAAAGAAGTCCCATTCTGTCTTGTGGATTAATTTTCCAGTTTCTTTCCGCAATATCAAGAAGCCAGCCTTCAGGAATGAGACCGTCAAAAAAAGGATGTAAAAATCTACTAATATAGGGGTCTTTCCTGGGCGGCATGGTCAGGCTTACAGGAAGAGGATTCTCCAATGATAAATAACTATCATTATAACAGAAAATATATTTGCTTTCATTTTCTTCTATAGTACCTGCAAAAACTCCGCATACAAAAACTTTTCCAGTTCTATTCATTCATGCTTACCTTTTTTACGGGGCCGAGTTCATAACCGAATAGCCACAAAACTTGATTGATTTTGTCGGTTCTGAGTGATTTTTTTCCCTGTTCAAGATCCCGGACAAATCGCAATCCTACACCGGCTTTTTCGGCAAGTTGCGGTTGAGTTAATTTCAGCTTTTTCCTTTTGGTTTTTACAAAACTGCTTAATGATTCCATATTATACCTGATATGGTATAAATCAATAAAAAAGTCAATAAATATATCATTAAAGGTATAATAGAATATAAGATCTTTAAAGTATACCTTATAAGGTATAAAATAGGAGTTAATAAATTTCTTTGACTTAAATCAATGTCATTTTCTGTGAACTGTTATAAGCTGTATGTAGATAATTAATCAGAGAGGTGGATGAAATGACAGAAGAAGTATTTACACTTGCGAAGGGAAACGATAAAACTATTGAGAAGGTGGTCTTTGATGAGAATGTTCATTATGCTCATATGATTCTTGCTGAGAATGATTTTGTTCCTGAGCATTATTCAAACTCAACTGTGTACATGACTGTTATTAGAGGTAGTCTTTCAATTGCTCTTAACGATGAGTCTGAAAGATTTTATGAAGCCGGTACTCTGCTCAAAATACCTTTCAACACAAAGATGAACATATCAAACAAATCTGAATCCGCGCTTGAGATTATTGTTGTAAAAGCACCGGCGCCTAAATGATTTTCAGGTGTATCTGAAAGATTTACTTTTTGGTTAGTGTTGTTTTGACTCTGTCTTTTTTTCTTTTGGAGATATAATCATCCGTCATCATGTTTACAATGTTAGTAGATAAAGAAACCGGATGGCGCATAAATAATCCGCAAAAGACAACACGGTCTTTGAAGGGAAGAATCATTGTCTGGCCGATTGCCGGAATGGGAACAATAAGATTTGATATGTCGTCATAAAGACTGTAAACTAGATACATGTTTTTTGTTTTTTGTTCGTCCATCATCCAGAAAATAGAGCAGCCTTGAGGGGCGTGTTCAAGCACGACAAAATCATCGCATATCGCTGATTTCCATGATTTGACGGTATTGTATTCAAAAGAATCTTTTTCAAATTTCTTGAGGCAGGAGTTTATAATTTTTGAGCGGTCAGTTTTTATAAAATTAAAGAGATCAACTATTTTAGCGGGATCCTTGGAGAATATGGGCTTTAGTACTTCTTTACCGTTATTTGCTATTACAAAATAATCACCTATTACGTCTGATTCTTTATTGTTTTTAACGGCATCGGCGTGCTTAAAAAAGACATTCAGAAGTGAGTAAAACTCTGCAATTTCCGTCCGGGTGAGTCTTGGAAGCGGGGGATTGACGGGCAGTAAATCATAAAACGGATTTTCGTCTTTGATAAGACAGCACTTCTTGTACTTCTTACCGCTTCCGCAAGGGCATGGATCATTTCTTCCTGTTGATTCATTTTTGCGGTACGGTTCGCTGTCGATAAAGTCATCCGGATTAAAATTGAGCTTTCGGTCTTCATTAAAAAAGAAGACAGCTGATAACAATCCGGTAAATGCATCAACAAGCACTTCATTATTGTCTTTGTTTTGATTAATGGAAACTGATATTTGTGATAATTGAATAAAAGCTTCTTCAAAATCCTCATTGACCGCTTTTCCAATGTGTTCTATTTTAAAACCCTTTTTCCGTATGTCTAATCCCGCAATGTCAAGTATATACGTGATTAAAGAAAAGGAAGCCTCTTTCATTACTGCCGCGAAATTAGAAGACGGGGAAATCTCTTTGAATGCGCTGAAAAGATTATTAAAATAATCTGTTTTCTGGTTTGATTCGAAAACTTCAGGGAAATTATCGAGAAGTTTGACTATTGTATTGTGAAAAGAGATGTAAGCGTCTATAAATTTTTTAGCTTCTACTGCGCTTAATAGTTCATGATTCTCAAACAAAGCGCTGATTCTCGGCATAGGGGAGCCGTTTTGTGTGCAGGCAATCATGTAAAGTATTTTAAAGAATTCATCAAAGAGATCAATCTTTAATCCTGATTCGGAGAAGCTTTCGGAAAATGATTTCAGTTTTTCAGGATTGATAATACCGGCTTTATTTGTCATGATAATTCCTCAGACAAATTCTAAAAAATTTACCGCTAGAGTCAATATATTACTGATAAATAATATACAATATAAAAAGCCGCCCGTTTAAAGGGCGGCTTTTATTTATGCTGTAGCTTCGGGAAGATAATCGCGTTTAACCTGATCTAGAACAGCCTGTTCCTGAGCTGAAACGTTACCGTCGGCTTCTGCGATTTTTTTCATGAGAGAATATATCTTTCTGCGTGATTTATTATCTTCAGGCATTTTGATTGAAAGAGCTCCTGTCTGCGCGAGAGCGAGAAGACCCGAAATCTTAGTAAGATTGTATCCGAGATTTTTCGCGGTTTCTCTTACAAATTCTTCTTCTTCTTTCTGATAAACTCCGTCTGCCATTGCGAGAACGATAAGATTGTTGAGAGCAAAGTCTCTTGAATCATAAAGGGCATCAAGATGCTTCGGATTGACTGAAAGTTCGAATGAAGTTTTTTCAGTCTGAACCATCGCAGAATACTCTGCCGTACTTATGATGTCTTCAATAATCCATTCGTTCTTTGTGCTGTTTAGAACATTTCCGCAGTATTGGCATTTTACATCAATTGTGTCTTTCAATGAACCGCCGCATGCAGGGCAGATGTGCGCGTAAATTGAGCCTTTTGCCGCAGCTGCGTCTTTATCTCTTGAAATGATTACAACTTCTGTTTTTGAAGCCGGAGCCTGATCGATGTATTCGAATGATTTTGTTCCTGCTTTAACGCGCTGAAAAGTTGATTTTACAGCAACTGCGAGACGGTTCTTCGTTTCATCTGTTTTGACTCCGATAAGCGTCACATAGTTGAGATACAGACGATTGTAAACATACTGATTGCTTTTTGCATTTTGTGAAAGTTTTTCAAAAAGACTGTCGGAAACAAATCTTCGCATAACGGCAGGATCTTTTACAGTTTGAGAAGTCAGAATCTGAAGATATCCGTTTGAAACTTTGTCTTCCACAAGCTGTACGGAGAAGTCTTTGTTTACGCCGATGAGTTCTCTAACCTTGGAGCCGAGATTACGTGCCTTTTCAACTTTCGGCGAACTTGCCGCGAAATCATCCGCCTGTGTAATTTCTGAAAGAACCCAGTCGTATTCGCCCGAATTCATAAAGGTTCCGCAATATTCGCATTTGCAGACTTCGTTGAGGGCTTTCTGCGGTGCACCGCATGAAGGGCAGTTCGCAGTTGAGTACAAATCTTTTTTCTGTGACGAACGCTTCTTGATGAATGACCAGAATTCTACGAAATCGCTGTTGGAACTGCTGTCGAGAGAATGGTCAAGTGCGCATTCGAATTTGTCGTGCATCGATGCGTGTATTCCGACATGGACGATGTCGAAGTCTCCGTCGGATTCGGCAGAATCGATGAAAACATTATGAATGTTGATGTTTGAAAGAATATTTTTCTGCTGAAGTAACTGCATCATTTTGAACTGAGTGTTGAATCTCTGATATACCCCGTCAGAAATGAATCTTCTGACGTCGCCGAGATTCTGCTCTGTCCATGCAGTCTGTATTTTTGTGAAGGCTGATTTAACTTTGAGAATAAATTCGTCTTCGTTAAAATCGGGATTGCGTTTTTTGAAATCAGAATATCCTTTCATGCTTCCCGTGCTTTCGCCGGTGGAAATTGTATTGAACACAGATGATTCTTTTTTTGCTTTTGCAATGGAGCGGAGAACAAGAACGATGACACCGATAATCGCGCCGATAACGATGATGTTTATCGGGAAAGGAAGAGTCACGTATATCCATACAAAAAGTCTGATCAGAAGATAGACTAATATTATAATGTCGCCGCCGTCTCCTCCGCCCCCGGAAGATGATGATGAACCTGAATCTCCACCGGCTCCTCCGGCGCGTGCTAATAGGTCTGCTGCAATGAAAGTGATAAATGCGGCAATCATTAAAAGACGCCAGTTTCGCCTGATGAAATTCATTTTATATCTCCTGAAATTGTTATAAAATATAATGCCGGTTTCGGCATATTGTAAATATCCGGATGCAATAAACATTTTTAAAAAACAGGCTCGAATTTGCCTGTTTGAAAGATGAAATGCGATTTTAATGATTAGTCAAGACATATTCGGATTGTGTTACTTTCTTTTTTAGAAAAAGAAAGTAACCAAAGAAAAATAAAATTAAATTTGATTACTTTTCAGGAAGTCACCGTCAATAATCATGAGCTTTACTCCGGATTCGGTTCTGGATCTATGTGAGCTTAAATCGTCAGAGACAGTATATGTCATTCCTTTGGAAAGAACAGATGATTCACCATTTTCTAATTCGCTTATGAACTCACCTTCCAGGCAATGAACGATATGCCCTTTCGTACACCAATGGTCTGCTATGTAACCGGGAGTGTATTCCACGATTCGAACCCTTAGTCCCTGATATTGTTTAATCTGCCAGAAAGATGCTCCCTGTTCGCCCTTGTGTTCTTCTTTCGGAATGTTATCCCAATTAATCACTTCATAAGATATGTTTTGTGTACTCATAAAATCTCCGTTAAGAAATAACAAAAATCACATGCGTATAAAAAAAACGCATGTGACTGACGTGATATCGTTAAGCAGAACAGGTCAATATAAATATGTACTATGCGAACTTATTTGAAATAGCTGTTCCATTTGATTTTTGAGGCTGAAGCCGAGGTGTGTTTAAGCATTGATTCAATTGCTTTTTTGTCAGTACATACATTGGTTGAAGCGGTTAAAATGCCGTTATCAATTTCGAGATAGAGAAACCCTGCATACTCGGTTGTTTCGGGAACAGTTCCTTCTCCGTCAACATGTTTAGGAGTGAAAATTTTCTGAATAAGATAATAACCTTTTGATACGGCTGTTTTTTCATAAGGATTTCTAATAGTGATGTCGTCTTTTTCGACAGGATGGTTCTCCGTCCAGTTTTTCAGCATTTCTTTTCTCATGGCTCCCAGAGAAGAGTCCGCAGTTGTTTTGCCGAGTGAATTTTTGACATTAAAAACATTGATGATGATTTCGTATTCAAGCTGAACTTTTGATCCGCTTTCCCAGTTGTTAGCTCTAAGGGAAGAAGTGAGCAGCATGTTGGTTGTAGCTTCGACTACAAAGTTTTGGTCGGTAATTTTCACAGAAGATGGAATGAGAGCTTTAATTTCCGCCGGCATATTTTCGCTCTGGTTCTGATATTTTTTCATAATTTCAGCTGTTTCGGGATCAATCTCCGGCATATCCTGCGAAAAAATTGAACCGGATAAAATAGAAAGAAATGCCAGCATGACTAATGATTTGAAATGGCTCATATAAACCTCTATTGTAAAATGATTATCATAAAATAGAATATATAAAAGAAAATTTCAATCATTTTATGCAATCAGGATTTAGATAAGAGAAAATGTGGTTGAAAAGGGATATATACTAGAAGTAATACTTAAAGAAAAAAATGATATGAAAAATAAGATATGCAAGTTGAAGCAACGCAAAAGTTAATCTGAGTTTATTACTTCAGATAACTCTTTGGTTTTTATGATAACTGGACAAAAAAGATGTAGGTCTTAATGTTATAATAAGTTTAATTATCTGTCGACATAGCCGTTTATAGAAGTAATAAAATTTCGTTATCAATTATGGGCATTTTATGCGAAAAATTATACAGGATAAAAAAAGAAGACTTAGCAGCACAACAATTGATTTAAATGGCTCACACATTTCGTAATAGCAAGCATAAATAAAAAAATTAAAAATTGAAAAAAAATGTAGATTTTGCAATTAAAATGACACTTCAAAAGAGAGGTCTATTTTCTTGGAAAATTCTATCCGTATATGTGAATTAAATATGTAACTAATAAATAGATATTATTACATATTTTTACAATATTGACTTTATTTGATTGAGTATACGGAAGATAAATCTTGACAAGCTATGCAAAAATGAAACATCGTTCTTTTTATTAAGAAAATAATGTGACTGATTATAAGGTCTTTGTTTTATTTAAGCAGAAAACATCAGAATTTGATACAAAACAATACTCAACCCTTAGGCTTATTGTAAATATATGTATTTTGTCTGTGTTTCAAAAAAATAAGGAGGAATTTATGAAAAAAATTATGATAACGAGTATTTTTTTAAACATTATTTTTTGTGTTATGATTTTGATGAAGTATTTTGACAAAAAGAGTATTGGTGACTGTTTTGCTGATTCATTCTGGACGGAATTGTCTGGAAAAAATAATGAGAAATATATTTTTAGAATAGAGGATAAGTTTTCATTCACTTCCGAAGCTTTTGAAATGAAGGTCTCATCTTTAAAGAATAATTTTGGTTTTATTGATAATGATGAAAACAGGAAATTTCTAAAAGAGAAGCTTATGAATCAAACCCTTCTTTTAATGGAAATGTCGGAAGAAGGGTTATTGAACTCTAAAGAATTTTCGTCATATCTTGATATGGTTATTAGGGATGCAGCTGTTGCTTATTACCTGAAAATGAAATATGAAAAAGATGGTATAACATCTACGGAAATTGATAAAAATGAAGTATTAGAAAAAACTATCCCAATATATAAATCTGCAGGATTTGGAGAAGCCAAATCTATAGAAATGGCCGAAGCTAATATTCATGATTTGGAAAGAAAATATAATATGCAATTAGTTGAATCAAAGCTTTTGAATCATTTGAAGTTGGAAAAGAAAATAGAATTGGAGTAATTGTAAAATGAAAGTTTTTTTTCTGGTTTGTGTGATAATTGCTTTTGCGGGATGTTCTCAGGATAAAAATGAGGCTAAAAAGTATTTTGATAAAGGGCGATCGGATTATCTGAACAATAATTTGCCGTCTGCTGCTGAAAATTTTAAAAAAGCATATGAATGTGATGATTCTTTATTAAGTGCGAAAATAATGGAACTTAAGTCCTATTATTTTCTTAATCGTTTTGACGATGCATTAAATATTAGTAATAATCTTTTAAAAGAAAATCCTTATTATGATGTTGCTCTTTTTTGGAGGGCTAAAATATCTTTGGCTTCAGGCAAATCCGAAAAATCACTAATTGATGCGGAATCTGATCTTAGAATGGCTCTTGAACTGAATTATGATTACATAAATGCGCGAATATTATTAGCTAAAATATTTTTTATCAGAAGAGAGTACCGTGAAGCTATTTTTGAATACAAAAAAGCTTTAGAAATTGAGGGGGATCTTCTGGAAGTACACAAGTCTCTTTCCGAAATATATTCTGACCTAGGAATGCTTGATTATTCACAAAAAGAAAGAATTATGGCAGGAATAGATAAAGAAACTGAAGAAAGCAAAAATAAAGAAAAGAGGTTGTATAAATGAGCAAATATTTTGGATTTTTGCTTTTTTTTGTTTGTTCATGCGCAGGGATGTCGTTTAAATTTGATAAATTTGAGTATAATCCTTCTTTGAAGGAAACATTCATAACAAAGCCTGATGTTGTTGTTTTAGGTCTTATAGAAAAAAAAGATTTTAAATATGACCAGCATGTTGTTTCAAATTTTTCTGAAATGTTATCACATTATTTTTTTGAAAATGGAATTTCTGTGTCAGAATCAAAATATAAAGTTACAACAAATATACTTTTAAAAGATTCGAAAGATACTTTTTTCAGTGATCAGGCAATTTTACATAAGAATTTTATTTTTATCCAGGGAACGCTTTCTGAATCTGAATTCGGGAATGGCTTGGATTCAAGTATGCGGTCAACTGTTATTATTGATGTTTTTAATTCTAGCGGAAATCGAATTGCGAATTCAGTATATATTACTGATGACACATTGAGCGATTCATTTAAATTAAGAAAGATTTGTGAGAAAATTGTGACTAAAATTGTTAAAATGTATGACAAGAAATAGATAAAATGAAAAATATATTTTTTATTATGTTGGGTTATGGATTAATTTTCCTGACAGGGGAGATTGATGCTGCTGATCCGATTTTTCTGGATGAAAATGATTCAATTGCTATTGCAATCAATAATAGCTTAGAGCTGGTTTCAATAAAGACAAAACAGGATATTGATAAACTTTCAATTTCTGAAGCTTTTAGAAACTTTTTTCCTTCATTATCGGTTTCATATATTCAATCAGATTCTATTGTCAAAAGAGGAGATGATACAAGAACGAAAACTATATCGGTTTCTTCAGATTTTGTTGTTTATGATGGAGGAGAAAAAAGGCTTTCATATGATATTGCTAAGTTGCAATTGATTTTGTCGAGGAATGATTATCGCATGATGCTGAATAAAATCATTTCAGAAACCCGTAATGCTTATCTTAAAATATTGTATGAAAAAAAAGCCATTGATATATATAGAAAGTCTTTGGAGAAAGGAAAGATGCAGCTTTTGTTTGTTTCAAAAGAATATGAACTTGGAGAGGCAACAAAACTTAATAAGCTCGAAATTGAAACAAAGGTCAGCGAGATTGAATTGAATTTGAAACAGTCAGAAGAGAATTATCAGACTGAGCTTAAGAAATTTAAAATTATGTTAAAGCTTGATTGGCAAACTCCTGTTGATGTTTCAGGTAATCTTGATGATTATATTGTCAGTTCTTTGGACTCGTCGGTTTCAGACGATTTGTTAATTTCATTAGCACTTGCAAACAGGAAGGAAATAGAGAGTGCTGATGTTGAGTTCGAAATTGGTAAACGAAAATACTATATTGCCGACCACGCTTATATCCCCAAAGTTTCTTTGGGTCTTAATTACTCTTTGTCAGGAGAAGAATTTATGCCGAGAGAAAAAAGTTGGGGCGTTTCTCTTAAACTTTCTTCATTGCTCTGGGGGAATTCTCTTTCACAAGATGGCCGTTATGATAATGAAAATAATAATAATTCCAGAAAATATTCTCAAAATGCTTCAGTTTCTTTTTTGGATTCAATGTCTGTTAAAAGAAATGTTGCAGAAACTAAAAATGCAATGGTGACAGCAAAAGCAAACGCAAGAAATGTACGACAACAGTTGGCAGTTGAGATTTCATCACTTTATCAATCTCTCGATAATGGGTGGGATTTGATTAATATGTCAAAGAAACAGGTCGATATGTATAATTCACTTATGGAAATAGAAACCATGAAGGTTAGTCTTGGAGATTCCCGCAGATATGATTATATGGAGAAGGAAATCGAACGTAATAACTCGGAAATTAAATATATTTCCGCTTTGATCAATTATATTTCACAAAGTGCTTCTTTGGAGTTGGCTATAGGTCAGGATGTGGGATATTTTGGACTTGTAAAACGAAAGGATGGTAAAAGTGAAGATGTTAAAAATGATTAGTCGTCTTTCAAAAAAAGCTATAATGGTTTTAGTATTGCTCATCGTTCTTTTGGGATCGGTTGCTGTATTTTTTTATAAGAAAAAATCTGCTGCAAATTCAGACGAGTCTGTTGATCTCAAGAACAGTTCAGTTGTGGAGTTTTTTAATGTGGCTCATAAAGATTATCTGGATCAGATAGATATTTTAGGTCAGATAACATATTTTGAAAAAGTTACAGTATCATCCAAGGTAAATGGACGCTTGGCGGCTCTTTTCATATTTGAAGGTAAAAATGTTAGGAAAGGAGAGAAAATCGCCGAAATAGAAAAATACCCCTTTGAGTTAAGTCTTAAACAACAGCTTGCCGAGCTTGAAATCGCCAAGCGTTCACTTGATCTATCAAAGGCAAAATATGATAATGCACTAAAGGCTATTGATGCCAAAGTAAAAACAATTGAAAAAGCAAGATATGATTTAAAGGAAAAAGAGGCAGCCTATAACAATATGGAAAGAACTCTTTCGAACAAGAAGGCTTTATTTGATATTGGCGGCGTAAGTGAGACGGAATTGGAATCGGTCAAAATTCAACATACATCTCTTTTTGCTTCATATATGAAGTCAAAAAACGATCTGGATATTCAGGAAATTGGTTTCAGAGAAGAAGATATCGAAAAGGAGGGATGGAAAATCCCTTCTTCTCAAATAGAAAAATATAAATTATATCGGAAATTGAATACTAAGATCGAGTATGCGGAATATGAGGCAGCTAAAGCTAAAGTAAATGAGGTTGAAAAATCAGTTGAATCTACTAGAATGATGCTTCAAGAGGCGGATATTTTGTCTCCAATGAACGGTATTGTTGCAACAAAAGACATCGAAAAAGGGGAGATGGTTAAGACCGAATCAACTATTTCAACTATAATGAATATTTCAGATGTTTATATGGTATTTAATGTGAATGAAAAAGATATTGTCAAGATATCCAAAAATTTATCAGTAATTTTTAAAGTCGATGCTCTTGAAGGAATGACGTTTGAAGGAAGAATAGACAGGATTTCTCCATATCTAGATCCAAAAACAAGAACAGTTGAAGTGAAAGCTTTCGTTAAAAATGGGAATCACAAGCTTCTTCCTGGCATGTTTGCCAGAGCAGATATAATTTTGGGGAAACATAAAAATATTCAGGCTATACCTATAAGTTCTCTGATTTCAAAAAATGAAAATTCTGCTGAAATATATGCTGTTAACAATAAAATTGTTGTGAAGAGGAAAATTCAGACTGGTTTTGAATTTGGAGAAATGATTGAGGTAAAAAATGGAATCTCTGATGGAGAAAAAATTGTTATTAAAGGGATCAATCTTGTTTATCCGGGAATGAAAATAAAATAATGGATTTTTTCTTAAAAAAGAAAGTTACTACTTTGATGTTTTTCTTGGCAGTTTGTCTTTGCGGACTTATTTCTGTCTCCCGACTGAAGGTTCAATTACTGCCGGATATTGAATTTTCAAAGCTATCAATTATTACGACATATGAAAATGCCGCACCTTCTGAAGTAGAAAAGCTTATTACAAGAAAGATAGAAGAATCAATTACTTCTGTTAATGGGATTCAAACAATATATTCAGAATCAATGGAGGGGGTGAGCGTTGTTACGGCTCAGTTTCAATGGGACACTAATATGGATGTTGCCTTAATTGAAGCAAAAGAAAAGGTTGATGTAATAAAAAGTCAGCTTCCACAAGACGCGGGAAAATCAGTTGTAGTAAAATTTGATCCTAAATCAGATCCCGTTATGCTTTTTGCAATTGTAAACAAGAAATCGGATTCTGGGAACATGCGGCATCGAATAGAAAAGGAGATTATTCCTTTCATTGAAAGGATTGACGGTGTTGCGGTTGTTGATGTTAGCGGCGGTCTTCGAAAACAGATAAATGTCAATCTTGATGCTGGAAGGCTTTTTGCATATTCACTAACCGTTGATGAAGTTATGCAGAATATTGCTTCATCTAATCATAGTTTTCCTGCAGGATATGTTAGAAACGGAGAGATGGAATATCTTGTCCGAACTTCAGGAGAGTTCGAAAATTTCAGAGATATTCGGGATGTTGTTGTAGGAAAGAGCGAAAAGGGAGTTTCGATTGTTTTAGAATCCATAGCAGAAGTTGATGACGGTTTTAAAGATGTAAAGTGTATCAATAGATTTAATGGAAAAGATTCGATAGGTATTTCAATAAGAAAGGAACCAGGGAAAAATGTTGTTGATCTCAGTTCTTCCGTAAGTAAAGAAATTGATAATATTAAACCCAAATACAGTGAAGACTTTGAGATTGTGAAAATATATGATCAATCTGATTTTGTAAGTAATTCAATAGGTAACGTTTCAAGGGAAGCAATCGTAGGTGGATTGATTTCCATTCTTGTTCTGTTCTTTTTTTTAAGGGAATTGAAGGCTCCTTTAATAATTATTTCTTCTATCCCTATTTCTCTTTTGGGTACATTTTCACTTATGTACTTTAAGGGAACATCTCTTAATGCAATGTCGCTGGGAGGGCTTGCAATAGGAATAGGTATGATCGTTGACTCCGGAACGATAGTTATAGAATCTATAATAGAATCAGTCGGGAGAAAGAAGCATTCTAATATCATAAAGCCGGTATCAGATGGCACAAGACGTATTGCTGGACCGGTTTTTGTTTCAACAATGAGTAATATAATAGTTTTTTTACCGATTGTTTTTATTTCTGGTCTTAGCGGAGCTGTGTTCGGAGAGTTGGCTCTTACAATTACATTTTCTCTTTTGTTTGCTTTTCTTGCTTCGGTAACTTTGATTCCCATGCTTTACACAATAGATTACTCCAGAGTAGCTGCAAAATTTAAATGGTCGACAGATAATGTTCATGTAAATAGGGTAAAATCATTTTCTGAAAGATTTATTTTTAAAGCAGATTTGATTTATGAAAAATTTCTTGGTTATGCGCTTGATAATTCGCGAAAAATAATTAAATTAGGGGCATTTGTCACCTTAATAGGATTTTTTCTTTTTCTTTTCATAGACTTTGAGTTGATGCCAAAGGTGAATGCCGGAGAATTTAATATTGAAATTCAGCTTCCAAAAGGATCTTCAATTGAAAACTCATCACTTTTTACAGCTTATGTTGAAAATATTTTGCTGTCAAAGAAATATATTAAATATGTTTATTCAAAGGTAGGATCAGATCCCGAAGAGAATATTGTGGAAAGAACATCTGGCAAAAGTTCAAATGATGTTTCCATTCACGTAATTCTTGATCCATCGCGGTTTAAAAAAACATCAAAAATTATTTCTGAATTGAAAAATGAGATTAAGGCATCGAAAGATGTAAAGATTGAATATAATGTCAAAGAAGATGTCATTTCTTCAATTCTTTCTCAAAAGCAAAAGGCTCTTACGGTAAATATCTATGGAGAGGAACCTGAGCTTTTGAAAGAATATGGAGCTTTATTGTCAGAAAAGCTTTCCTCTATTGAAGGTGTGGATGGACTTGTCTCCAGTATTGATGATGGTTACCCTGAATATAAAGTTGAGATAGATAGGGATAAAATGTCTGCCTTTGGTGTTTCTGTGGAAAATTTGGGAGTTGCGCTTTATGATGCTGTTTCTGGTGAAGTTGTATCAAAACTCAGGCTTCCTGATGAAGAAATTGATATTCGTACAAGACTTTCAAAGGAAGACCGAAGTAATAAGGAATCTCTTTATAAAATAATCGTTAAAAGCGATTCAGGCGTAGCTGTACCTATAGGAAATTTTATACGAATTAGTGAAGGAATCGGTCCGAATAAAATTATTAGAAGTAACCAACATCGGGTAAATATTTTATCCGCTGATATTTCTGGAAATAAGAAAAAAATATACAAAAAGGCTGAAAAAATTCTAAGTTCTTTTCCTTTTAGAGAAAATTATTTTGCAAAACTTGTTGGAGAGAGTGATGAAATAAATAAATCTTTAACAGATTTATTTTTTGCGCTTCTTCTGTCGGTTGTTCTCATTTACATGTTGCTTGCTTCTCAGTTTCAGTCATTAATTACTCCAGTTATACTTATGCTGAGTATTCCGGTTTCGGGATTCGGAGTTTCCGCCGCGCTTCTTATAACTGGAAAAACTCTCAATATAAATACTTGCATTGGTATAATTTTGCTAGCGGGAAATGTTGTTAATAACTCGATTATTCTTTATGATATAATTGAAAAAGAAATATCTTCTTCTCGAAATATTCGTTCTGCGGTAATAAGTGCATGCAAAACGCGGTTGTCTGCGATTCTTAATACTACGGCTACTACTATTCTGGGAATGATTCCACTTTCTTTGGGCATAGGAGAAGGGGCTGAAGTACAGCAGTCTCTAGCGATTGCTGTTATCGGAGGTCTTACCGTATCAACTTTTCTTACTTTGATTTTTATTCCTACTGTCTTTTATCTTTTGAAACAAAGAAAAAAAGAGGCATCTTCCCGTGCTTAACTATTTTTATAACAATAGAATAAGTGCTTATATGCTTGCTTTGGCGCTTTTTCTTTTGGGAATCATAAGTGTTAAAAAAATACCTGTGAGCATGCTTCCCCAGGTTTCTTATCCCGGAATATCCGTAGAAATTGAATATCCGGGAGTTTCTCCTGAAAAAATTGAATCAATTATCACGAAACCTGTTGAAAAAATAATAAAGACGGTTCCGGGAATAAAAAAAATATTTTCTGTTTCAGAAGAAGGGAAATCGCGTGTAAATATAAGTTTTCAGCTTGATGATGATATAAAAATCAGCGCTCTTAAGGTGAGAGAAAAGATTTCTCTTATTAGGGATTCTTTTCCGCGGGAGGTTCAGGAACCTGTCGTAATGAGATATGATCCCAGTGATCGTCCGGTTTTGATTGCAAATGTAATAAGCGACGGAAATATACTTTATGCAGTAAGAGATAAAGTTGAAAAGGAATTGAAGCCTAAGCTTCAGCGTATTGACGGAATTTCGGAAATATTTATAGTGGGAGGAGCCCAAAGGGAAATTCACATTGATTTAGACAGGGATAAGTATTATTCTAAAGGTTTTAATTCTTCGGAAATTTTTAATGCGGTACAGTCAAATAATTATTCCATTTCCGGAGGACTAATAAACACTTCTTCAGGAAACCGGAATCTTGTAGCTCCGGGGAGATTTGTTTCGATAAAAGATATTTCTTCCCAGCCTTTGGGGAAAACGGAAAATTCATCTTTGATTAGAATTTCGGACATGGGAGAGGTTAATGATTCATTCAGAGAAGAAGAAAATAAAGCCCGTATAAACGGGAAAGAAGAAGTTGTGATATATGTCCATAAGGCTGGTGATGCAAATACGATATCGGTTTGTTCCGAGGCGAAAAAAATATTTTCTGAATATTCTGCTGGAGATATCCGGATAGTTTTTGATCAATCAGAAAAAATATCCTCATCAGTAGAGAATGTGGTTTCTTCGGCGCTATTTGGTCTTTTAATAATAATTGTGGCTCTTTATTTTTTTGTAAAGAGTATGAGAGTTGTCATTTCTATTGCTTTAACTATTCCACTTTCTGTAGTGATTACCATATTGTTTATGTATTTTTTTAAGATTGAATTTAATTTGATCAGTTTGTGTGGTCTTTCTCTTGCATCAGGATTGGTTGCCACCAATGGAATAATAATTGCAGAATCCATTCTTTCTGACAAAAATATAACTCCAGACTCTGTAAGGTTAGCGGTAAAGAAAGTTTCAAAATCTCTGGTGGCTTCAACTCTAACTTCGGTTGTTGCTTTTCTGCCGGTTTTGTTTGGTGATGTTTATATGAAAAAAATGTATGCGGATTTAGCTTTTACTATATCCGCATCACTTTTTATTTCTTTATTCTTATCAGTGATTCTTATTCCTGTTATTATTCTTGATGTTAAAACAAATAGTGATATTTCGGATTTTCTGACAAGACAGAGGGAAAGTTTTTATATTTTTCTTCACAGAAAACTGAAAGTATCGCGCTTTTCAGTTGTTGGTGACAATATAGTTCAATTTTCTATGAAAATAGAAGTTTATTTTAAAAGACTTTTTTCTTACGCTTTTACTAATCAAAAAAGATTTATAATTATAATTATTTTGTCTTTTCTTGTTTCTTCAACTTTGGCCTTTTTTGGATTAAACGCTGAAAATGTAGATCCAACTTCTTCAAGAGAATTTTTTGTTACCGTAGAGCTTCCGACAGGAACGGCTCTGGAATATTCCGATATTGCAGCGAAGGATGTTGAGGCTGATCTTAAGAAAAGAAAGGAAATAAAAGAAATTACATCGAAAATTGAAAAATGGTCAACATCAATAAATGTAAAACTTATTGATGATATTTCTAGAGAGAAAGATGTTCGCAGGATAAAAAAAGAGATAGGCGATTCTTTAAATGTCATTCTTAAGAAATACGACGGTTTTGCATTTGTTTCTGAGACTTCGGAAGAGAGTGACCGAGAGGTTAATATTTCTTTTCAAGGTAATGACATAGAGATCCTTAAAGCAATAGCAAGAAATGCAGCTGGAATTGTTGGAAAGATTTCAGGTGTTGAAGAATGTGTTCTTCGTTTCAGAGAAGGTCGTCCAGAATATGATTTTGTTATAGATCGCAAGCGGGCTTCAGATGCCGGTTTATCTGTTTCTGATATATCGGATTTTATGAGAAATTCGATTTTTGGTCCGGTTGTCACAAAGTATATAGATAACGATAGAGAAGTTGATGTCCGCATGCGTTTTAGGGAAGAAGATCGAAAAACGATTGATCAGATTAAAAATTATTATGTAAAGGACAAGGATGGGAAGCTTGTTTTTTTAAGTGACATTTCCGACATTCGTGAAAAAAAAAGCAATACAAGAATCTGGCGTCTCAATGGGAGACGTTCGGTAATGATTACAGCAAAATTAGGAGATATAGGGCTGAGTCGCGCGGCAGGATTAATAGAGGATAAAATGAAGGAAATGAAATTTCCTGAAGAATATGGTTACGAGCTTGATGATAATATAAAAAAGATTGAAGAAAGTAAGTTTAAAATGGCTTCGGCTGTTCTTTTGTCTGTTATTTTGATATATATGATCATGGCTTCTGCGTTTGAATCTTTAAGATTGCCTCTTGTGATAATGCTGACAATCCCTCTTGCCTCAATAGGAATATTTTTTTCATTGCTTGCATTTTCTTATTCTTTCAGCATTTCAGTATTTATAGGGGTTATTCTTGTAGCCGGAGTTTCTGTTAATAATGGGATTATCCTTGCCGATGCTGTTAATGTGAACAGGATGCACGCAGGGAAAAAGAGTCTTTTGCGAGTTATTGAGGATACAGTAAATAGATATTTTAAACCCATATTTGTTATGAATATAATATCTGTTCTTGGAATGGTTCCCATGCTTATAAAAACCGGTGATGGCAGCAGTCTCTGGAAACCATTATCCCTTACTGTTGTGAGCGGTATAATTGTTTCTATGATAATAACAATGGTATTGATTCCATTGATTCTTTATATTTTATATCAAAGGAAGGTTCTAAGATGAAGCCAAAAGATATTTTAAAAATGATGGAAGTCTTTGCTTTAATATTTTCCATTTATGCTTTTAATGGGACTAATTACTCGGATTTTTCATGGTATTCTTGTGTCAGCATTATTCTTTTTGTTACAGTGATTCTTTTCTTTATTCTCAAATTATTTTATTTTGAAAAAAGTAATTTGTTTTTTAGTCTGATATATATTTTTCTGCTGTATCTGGCGGGTATAAATTTCGGCCGGATGAACATGAGTATGCTATATTTCTTCATGTTTTCACTGTTTCTTTTCGGTTATTTTGCTGTTTCTTTCATTAAAACACGTAAATATCCGGGGAGGGTAATGCTGCTACTTTTTCTTTCTGTTTTTTCCGCACTTTGTTTTTTCGGAATATTTAAATTCGGCAAATTGCTTTCATTTTCTTTTTCGATTTCTCTGCTAATTGTTTCGGCAGTGAATTTTGTTCATTTCGCAAGGGAGGGAAAGTCATGATGAATTTTCCGGGCATATTGAAAAGTTTTAAAACAAAATACGGAATTGTTGTTGGTAAAATGGTCTGTTTATTGGCGCTTTTCTTATTTTTACAAAGCTGTTCTGCTTCGGAATCTTTTTTAGGAATTGATACTCTATGTGTTGAGAATTGTACTCCTTCAAACGGGGAGAAAGGAGTAGGGAAAAATATTTCTGTTTCTTTGACTTTTAGTTCTGATGTCGATAAAAATTCTGCAGAAAATGCATTTTCGCTCAGTTTTGAAGGATCCGGTGTAGATGGAAAAGTCACATGGAACGGAGGGAAAACACTTTTTTTTAAGCCGACAGAAGAACTCGTTTCCGGTAAAATGTATTTTATTTCCGTGGAAAGAAGTGTGCGGGATGCCCGGAACAATACCATGGAAGAAAAATTCTTATCTTCTTTTATTGTAGGGGATGATAATTCTGTTCCTTTAGTCGTCTCATCTGATCCTGTTCCTGTTGCAGGGATTGTTGAACTCATTCCTATTAATCAGGATTTTTCATTTGAATTTTCAAAGCCAATGGATATTAAAAAAACCGAGTCTGCTTTTTCTATTACTCCTTCCGTAGAAGGTTTTTTTGAATGGAGCGGAGATTCCCGGTCTTTTATTTACAGAACTACTTCCGAAATGCAGAAAAACTCAATTTATAAAGTTTCTATTTCTTCTCTCGCGGAGGATGTTTATGGCATTCAAACCGGTTCAGAGTATGTAATAAACCTGAGAACATCAAATGAAATTTCCCCGGGTTTTCCTGATTTTGATTATCCGCAAATTGTTTCAGTTTTAGCTGACAGTATTTTATTGAATCAAATTATACTAAATGACGGTGTTTCGAAAAAGTGCAATTTTATAATTACATTTTCAGAATCAATGGAAAAAGTCACAACTGAAAAAGCTTTTAATATATCGCCTTCGGTCATAGGCGACTTTTTATGGAATGCCGATTCAACACAAATGACCTTTGTTCCGCGGGAGGCTTTAAAGGTTAATTCTTTATACACAATTAATCTGGATAATTCGGCCTGTGATTTATCTTCGTTAAATGTTTCTGAAGGGCCGGAATTTATAATTAAGATTAATGCCAATGATTCCTATACTTTCGTTTTGGATTCCATTATAGATAATAATTCTGGGGCGCAGGTAGATTTCACTTCATGGCCTGCATTAGTAAATTTCGGGACATCGGTTGCCGGTGAAAGCTGCGAAATTGATATTTCGTTCGTGGATAATGGTGGAAACCATGTTAATATTAAGGAATCTTCCGTTTATGGAAATATTATTACCGAAAGACTTAACTATTTAGGGTCGGGTTCTCCTACTTTTAATTCTCCTGTGATTGATGAACTTATTGTAATTTCCGCGACAGGAAATATCAGGCTTAAACTGAAGAGTTTAGATGAAGATTTTTCTTATAGAGTTAAACTGATCGGAGGAGACGGCGGAATTGAAGATTTAAACGGTAATACGCTGGATGCTGATAAATATATTGATTTTAAGAAAAGGTAACTAATGAAAAATTTTAGTGTTTTCTTTACGATTTTATTATTTCTATCTTGTTCTAGAGCTGAAGAATTTCTTGGAATAGATGCTCCGGTTGTCGAAAGTTCGAGTCCTTCTGATAATCAGATGATGGTATCGCCAAATGCCGAGATTTTGATAAGATTCAGCAAGGATATGGATAAACTTATTACTGCCCGTTCATTTTCTCTTTTCGCCGGAAATATAAGAATAAACGGTTATATAAGCTGGTCCGATTCTAAGACACTGAAATTTTTACCGCAAAAACCAATGACTGATAATACTACTTATAACTATATATTAACCGCAGATGCTGAAGATACAGACGGTAATAATCTGAAGGATGAATATACCTGTAAATTTTATATCGGGGATGATATAATTGCTCCTGAAATTGTTTCTATTATTCCGAGTCACGATTCCATTGGTAATGATCCGAATTCTAATATTGTTGTAACTTTTTCTGAATCCGTTGATCCGAATTCAATTGTTGATGGAGTGTCGCTCTCTCCGTTTGTGAAGTTTGTTTATTCGATGGATGCTACAGGATGTATTCTTACAATTGATCCCATTTATAATTTTGATTATGGTGTAACCTATTCTGTTTCTTTGGGAACTTCTATCCGTGATTTAGCAGGGAATTCACTTAAAGAAAAAAAAGAATATTATTTTACGGTCGGAAATGATTTTGTCGCCCCTGAAATTGTTTCTGTAGAGCAAAACGGGATTGTTTTTGATCCTGATTTACTAACCTCAATTTCGCGATTTGACGGAATTGATGTATACTTCACTGAACAGATTACAATTCCGTCTATAAATTCGGCTGTTTCGCTCTCTCCGGCTGTTCCTTTCAGTTATTCTATTGCAGGGAATCATCTGAGGTTAAATTTTAATTCAAATCTGGATTGTTCTACTAATTACAAGCTGAGTTTATTTTCGGCAGGAATATTTGATCTTCAGAAAAACAAACTTAATCGTGACTATTATTATATGGTGAAATCCAATCTGTCGGGTTCGGAATATCTTTCGGTCTCATCTATGGCTTTTAATGGAGTGCCTACTGTTGTTGGTGAAGTCGAACAGATAACTTTTACAACATCCAGTCCGATTACATGTTCGCGTTTTGTTGTTTCCTTTGACCGTCCGGTTGACGTTTTCTCTTCTGATTTTTCGGCGGATACTCTTGTCGGGGGAGGCACTGTTATTTTCAGCAATGTTGAATGGGTGGGACTGTCTGTTGTCGGAGGAAAGGCGGTATCTTCACAGGTGGAATTTGATATGATATTTTCCGGATTGTCTCCATCAGCAACAGTTGTTAAATTTAAAATATCAGGCGGAAAAGCAGGCCTAAAAGACGCGAATTCTAATTACATGGAAAAAGATTTCGAGCAATTTCTTTCTATCATGTGAGTTTTAGATTTTATAGGGTTAAAAAGAAATTATTCGAGAAATTACCTTAGAGTTTTTTTCGCGTAATCTCCGGGAATTTTGAAAATGGAGACCGAACGTTTTGAAAGGTTTATCCCAGTAAGCCTGACATCGCTTGTTATTTTAGGTGCCATCGTTGAAACCGGCAATGTTGACGTTAGAACTGCATAACCCGATATTTCACGGTAGAGATTTGAAAGTTTGCTTATATTTCCTCCAAGCTTCGTTTTGTCGAGAAAACGGAAATAAAGATCCATGGAGTAATTCATTTTTGAGACATATGCCGTTGTTTTCATTCCGATTTTCGGCATTAATATCGCTATTTCAGTGCAGGTGTATCCGGATATTTTGGTCGTTTTTTTCTTTTGGTCAACTAAGAAATCGTTATTATTCATTTGTGACATCGGATTTTGCATTGATAGCTCACGAAAATACTTGATTGAAAGTTCGGAGAAAGTCCGGGATCTGTCATCAATGACGTATACGGTTTCTTTTGGGTAGTCAAACAGTACCCTGTATGGAAGACTTTGATCATGAATTAGTGCATAGTTTTCAGAAAAATATGACTTTTTTACGGTATGCTGTTCAAATGAATTTTGAACCGTTTTTGTCGTTTCTTCAATGTACAAAACGGGAAATGAGTCGGTATTGTTTGCTTCCAGAACGGAAAAATTGATTGTTGAAGATGACATAATGAGACTAATTTTTATAAAGTTCAGGATTAATTTCAATTTTGACATTTTTCTTTATTCTCCCCAGTTCGATTTTTCTTAATACTTCTTTTTTGTTAAAATTGCTTTTTTCGGCTATTTTATTAAGCTGGTTTTTGATCATCTCTTTCGCTGTTTCTTCGGATATCTTGTTTTTCTCGAAAAAGGCTGTGTTTTTCAGATAGAAGTCATCGATTTCTTTTTCGGATAAACCATATCCTGATGCATATTTTATGCGTGTATCAAGATAGTAATCTACGAGAATCTGTTCGATATAAGGCCACACTTCTTCTCTGGCTTGTTTGGAATTTAAAAACCCGCTTTTTCTGATTTTTTCAAGAATAAGGTAATTGTCTATAAGATTCTTAAGTATTTTATCATCCAGTGAATAATCTTCGGTAGAAGCAGGATTTGAAATATTTTTTTTGTAAAAAAGGATTCTTTTATCAAGATAAGTTTTTCCAATAGTCGCGTCGTCAATTTTAACCACGGTCTTGCCGTCTGAAAAAGAGGAAGATTCTGAAGTTAACAGTTGATTATAAGGGCCATTTGCTAATATAACAAGATATGGTATCAGTCCGATTGCTATTCCGAAGACTAGAATCGTTAATCTGTTTGAAAATAAACTTTTTAACCGGATATTCATAATGCTTTATTCCTGAGTAAAGTTAAATGAGCACTTATTTCTAATATGCAATTAAGTACTTAGTAAACAAAAATAGTATTTTGAGTTAAACCCGTCAAATATTAAAAATAGTAGAGATATTATTAATCGGAGTTCTTTTTAAAAAATCAATTGACATAAAATTTAGAGTGAGATAGGGGTATGGTGTAAAATAGTTCAGACAATAACGCATGAAAGCAGGGGAAAAGAAGGGTTTGCCGGAAGTAATTGTAAAAGTAACGGTTAGAGTGTTTGTATTTGCTGGTATTCTGCTTTCGTTTTTGACAGGAGCGAAGGGGGAGTCGTGTGCCCGGGGAATATCTGAAACAGTGAAAGCGGAGACTGCATTTGTTGGAAAGGAAGAGAAAGCCGAGTCATTGGATTACGGAGATAATAGAAGTTTTTTCAGCAGAGAAGATATAAGAAAAGAGTACGAGAGAGAGGTAAGCGCCTCAAAAGAGTCTGGTTTTGAGGAATTGGAGCTGGAGAAAGAAGTAGAAGCCGCGCTTGAAAGAAATAATGATATGGCGGAAGAAGAGATTGAGAAAGTGCGTAATTGCAAAGGGAATTATGAAGCTGCAAAAAGCGGACTTTTTCGTATGGAAACGGAAGAATACAACAGAAAGATATACGGATTGGATATCAGAGTAGATGCAGTACTTAACGGCGGGAAGAGAGAAAAAGATCCGGTTATAGAAGAGAAAAGAGTGGTATTGAAGAAAGAACTGAATCTGTCGGGAATATGTGCAAGGAAAGAGGCAGAGGTTAACATATATGAACAGTATATGTACATCAGAGGAGTGACGGGCGGAAGAGGCCTTGAGAGAAAAGACATAGTGTGAAGAAACGGAAGCCGAGCGCGTATAGCGCCGGCTTTTTTTGTTTATAAAGAATAAAGTAAGAAGAGAGAATCGGAGGATATATGAACAGCAGATTGAAGAAAGTGGTAAGCAAAGCGGCAATAGGAGCAGTGATGCTCTGTATGGCGCTGTTCATATATTTTGAGAAAGCGAGCGGGGACGTAAAGTTCAAGAATTTTGAAGAGAGCGGAAAGTCTCGTCTTGAGACGGAGATGAAGAAGAGTGAAGAGGCCGAAGTAACTGCGAAAGAGTGGCTTGAGAGAGTGAGCGGAGTAATGGAAGAGCTTAGGGCAAGCTGGGAAAAGGAAGCGGCAAAGGAGATAGAGCGTAACGGAGGAAATGGAGAAGGGGAAAGAGAAGAAGCGCGTGAAGAATGGGAGAAGGAAGCAGAGAAAGAGATAGCGAGAGGATACGGAAGATATTCCGCGAAGATAGAGAAAGAGAGCCTTACGGATGAAGAGAGAAAAGAGATAGAGGCGGCGGTAAGGAAAGCCGGAGAAGCCGGAAATTTGAGCGAATGGGAAAGCGTAATGGCTTCGAGCGGAGTAAGAGAGGCGCTGAATGCTGACTGGGAAAAGAAGCTGGAAGAGAAGATAGAGAAGAAGAGGGCTGAGGGAGCGAAACTTAACGGAGCGGCGCGAGATGCATTTGAGAAAGAGCTAGAGAAAGAGATAGAAGAGCGGAAGAGAGAGAAGTCGAGAGAGCTTGAGAGGATAGTAAGCGGCGGAAAAAACAGGTATATAATAGAAAAGAGTGAAGACTACAGCAGTTTAAGGTATGAGAGCGACAAGGAAGAAGCTGGTAAGATAGTTGAGAGGGTATTGAAGGAGACGGAGGAAGATCTTGTAGAGGAAGAGGATAAGATATTCAACCGTGAGATAGAGGGAGAGAAAGGAACGGAAGTCTTCGCGTCTGATGCGAGAGAGTATCTGGAGAAAGGATACCGCAAGTGGGCTGATGCGCAGAGTGATTTATATGGAAGGATGCTTGAGTGGATAGAGAATGCCAAGTTATCGTATGAGGAAGGAAATGCTAAGTGGGCGGAAGCGTATAACCGGCTGATAGGAGAGAGAGCGAAGTGGGAAGAAAAGGTAAACGGAGAGATAAAGAGAAAGCTTGCCGAGTGGGAGAAGAAGGGAGAAGATTTAGAAGATAATATAGAGAGAACCAGAGAGGATCTAGAGAGATACAATGAAACGCTGAGGACTGGATGGACGGAGCATGCGTCGGGACTGCAGGAAGCAATGCTCGCGGGGAGCGCGGGATATGCTGAGGCATTGGAAAATATCGAGTGGTACGGCAACATGGAAGCGGCTACGAAGGAGAAGGTTGTTTATGGAGGGCGGGTTGTTGCTTATGGCGGCAACTTGGAAAATGTGCTTAAAGATGATGCCATTTTGCGTTATTTATGTAATCAAAGCGAAAGCCTGAAGACTGGTCTTTCTCAGATGATAAACAACATACCGCCGAGGGCTTCCCATTCAGATACAACCAGTTCGTATGGATCTGGCGGCGGTAGTACTAAAACAATTACTTCAACATATAATCATAAATTGGTAATAGATTCGATAGTACCTGTTGTGGTTAAGGAAGAAAATAAATACGGCGGAGTTACAATAAAGTTAGAGTTCAAGATAAATGCGTATTATGTTTATGATTGTAAGGTAAGCACAAATTATACAAATGTGCAGGGATCTTTTTATCCGAGAGACAGCAGTTATAGTGAGTCTGGAAAAGGGAAAGCTGTTTTGAAAACTGTAGTTACGGGGCAAAATCAGAATGGGCAGGCTATAACGAGTTCATCCATAGAGATCGTTCCTGTAAGCGGGCTTGTGAAAAATGAAACTATAGTTTTAACGGAAAAAGTGCTGGATACAAGTAACGGATTGCCGAAAGAGTTCGCGAGTTTTTATTTATACGCGAAAGAGAAGTTTCGTTGGGAGAAGATAAAGAAAGAGTACGCTGGAGTAGTTGAGAAAGCGGAGAAGATAGCGCACGACGCGGACATGAGAGGGGAAAACGGAGTCGGATATCTGGATAATGGCAGAAAGGATGGAGATCCGTATCTGATGACGTCGCTTGAGATGTCGGAAGAGCTTGCGAAGAGAGAGAATGATTACTGGAAGAAGAGGCTGGATATAGCGGAAGCGGTGCTTGAGTATGCGAACGGTCTGAGAGGAAGTGCTGCGGATACCGCGCAGGCAAAAGAGAAAGCGGAAGAGGAGATGAAGGCGAAAGAGGAAGCGTATGAGGTAACGCTTGAGAAGATAAGCGGACTGACGCTTGAGCTTGAGAGGCTGAAGGGAAAGAAACCTGCGGGTGAAGAGAGCGATATTGATGCAGACTGGATCGAGTACAAGGAGAGCCTGGAGTATCTGACGGAGAAGATGAGTGAGGCGAAGGCGAAGCTGGATAAAGCACGCAAAGAATATCTGATAGCAAATGAAGCGCTGATACTCAAGGAGAACGGCGGATTTGCGGAACTGAAGAGACAGATAGACGGATACAGGGAACAGATAGCGTCGTCTGGGGATGAATATGAGAAGAAGAAGGTGCTTCTAGCTGCTAAAGCGAAGGAAGTGGAAAGAGCGAGGGGACTGAAGAGGTATTTTGAGGATTACGAAAAAATAGCGGATAAATATGAATCTGTAAAATATGAAGAGGAAAAGGGAAAGATTCTGTCGTGTTTTGATGATGGAAAGATAGATTTATCGAAGGTAAAGGAGAAGTTTGCGGGAGAAGAAGCGCTTGTGAAGGAAGCGGAGAGAATAGCATTGCTTTTCGGATCTGCGAGGGATGAGGCTGAGAGCGCTTTAGCGGAAGGGATGTATTCGCGGTTGTATGCATTGAAGGCTATGGCGGACGGCGCGAAGAGTCTGCTTGAGTCGTATACGAAAGAAGGTTTTAATGTAAAGGATGAGACGGAGAAACTTGAGGAAGAGAGCGCAGAAGAGAAGGAGAATATGGACTATGCATTGAGCGCACTTGAAGCGGTAGAGAAGATAGAGGGAGTGATAGAGGAACTGGACGAAGGCTGGGGATATGCGGAGCTTTTGGCTGGAGTGAAGGAAGAATTCGGGAAAGTGACTTTTGACAAAAGTGATTTGGAAGGGAATGGAGAATATTACGCATGGAAAGCCGCGTATGAATATGTAAAGGGAATGAATGAGCCTGACGGTGAGAAGATAGAGAAGTATCTGGGAATAGAGAAGGATACGCTGGAACTATTGAGCGGAGAAGTATTCGCGGGCAAAGTGGAGGAAGAAAGGTTAGATGAATATTATGCTAATATTGCAGGGGAAGAGAGCGGGATATATGAGGAGGTACTGAGAGGGTACCATGACGCGGCTCAGCTTGGCGGGATGTTTGCTTTGGTCAGAGAAGTGAACAGTCAGATAGGATCGGTTTATAAGGCTAAGAGAGAATATCTTGCCGGAATGAAGGATGATTATGAGAGTTTTGCGGTGAATCTTGAATCAGAAGATGATGTGATTGGAGAGATAAGAGCGCTTGCGGGCGGGATAAATGGAGAATTGAGCGGATTGAACGGCGGCGATTTGTCCCAGCTTGCGAAGAGCGTGAAGGAATATATTACGAGAGAAGAGAAGGAAGGAAGAAAGATAAGCGATTTTGTAAGAGAGGCATGTGAGAAGATAATAAACGCGTCGAGAGAATATGAGGCGTATAAATATATAGTGAGTGAGGGACTTGGAGACGCTACGAAAGTAAGTGAGGAGCGGAAGAGCGAAGTTAAGAAAGAGTACGAAGCGGCGAAGGAAAGGGATGAGCTTCTGCGGAAAGTGTACGGGTTTATGAGCCGTGTTACGGACATGTTGAAAGGAGATGTTGAGGAAGAAGAGACAGTTGAATTGTCGAATCTTGCGGCGGATTATCTGTCATTGGGAGAAGAGGGGAAAGAAGTACTTAGAGGGTACGATGGTGATTTTGAAGAAGTGATGGAAGGGCTGATAGAGAGGGATAGAAGGAGAAGGTTTAATGAGGAGACCGGAAGATATCTGACTGAGCTTGAAGCCGGGACGGCAGAGGAGCGGAGCGGATATATGGAAACTCTAGTGCTTGAAGGAAGGATAAGCGAGGAAGAGAGGGGAAGCTTTGAGAAATTTGTATCGGACGCGGAAGAGAAGCTGAGGCTTTCCGAGCTTGAGGCGGATGAACTGCCGGGGCTTTTGGAGAAGTATATAGAGGATAAGGGAGTAAGCCGGGACTGGGCATATTTGGAAGCTTACCGGAAGATAGGCGTAAAGATAGAGAGAGCTGGAATAGATGCTTTGGATGAGAGCGCATATCCTGCGGAATTCAGGGAGTATTTGAAGTCATTGAAGGCCGGGGAAGCGGGGTATATGGACAAGCTTCCGGAAGAAGTGAAGGGGTACCTTGCTGCGGATAATTATTATGAGGGATATTACAGCAAAGGGATATTTGTGAGCGCGGCGGATTATCTGACTGAGCTTGGGAAAAGTTTTACGGTAAGTGAAGAGCTTAAGGGAAGAGTAGAGGAATATATAGGGACGATAGCGAAGAGCCTTAAGTATTATGGAGAGAGCATAAGCGAGTTTTTTGAGAGGAACGGAGTAACGGGAGAGGCGGAGAAAGAGAGGCTGATGAAGCATCTTTTGAATGCCGGAAGCGGGATAGACGTATTTGCGGCTGAGAACTTTTATTTAACCGGAGAAGTGAAAGAAGAGATAGAGCGGATGGTGGAATATGAAAAGTCTGCCGGTTTGATATATTCGAACACATTGGAAGCGATGACGCTTGAGATGTATCAAAAGATTGAAGGTGATCTGGATGAAAGCGCGGAAGAAGTATATCTAAAGAAGACAGCGGACGATTATCTTACGAATGCAGGAAGTCATGTGTCGTGGAGAAACTATATTCTGGCGAAACCTTACGAGAAGATAGTAAAAGCTGAAAAAATGACGGATGATGAATATAAAGAAGCGATCGATCCAAAAAATATGGAAGAGCAGAAGACAACGGAAATTACAAAAAAAGTGTATGGTATTTCTGACATAGAGAACGGAAGATATTTTGAGGATACGATACTAAAAATATCGGAAACAGGAACGAAAGAAGAGAGACGGACAATATGCGCGACCGGAGAGAGTGCGGAAGGCGGGATGGCGCTTGCGAAGATGCTGGACAGCCTGAGCGGGATATATGTAGAGCTTGAGGCTTTGGAGAGTTACGGTGATGAATACAAAGGAAAGAATGATATATGGGAATATTTTGACGGGAAGAAGCTTTCTGAACTTACGAAAGAGGAAAGAACAACGCTTGAAAGACAAGTAGAATTATACGTTTCGGAATCGGAAGCATTGTATGATTCGAATACGGAAGGAGAAATGCTGACGGCTGAAACCGGACTGAAGAGCGGCAGGGAAGAAGTCTGCAATAAGGGAAAGGTTCTGGAAGTGCTTGGAAAGAATGGAGCTGCGACGAAGGCGGTTATCCAGAAAGAGCTGAATGAAAAAAGTAATCTTTTGACTGAGGCTGAAGCGGATTACGCGGTGTGGGCGAAAGAAGCGGGAGACGCGAGAGAAAGGTACGCGGCGAAGGAAAAGGAATACGTGGATGCATTGGGAGAGAGTTCTAAGGCGTATAAGGATATGAAGGAATCGGAATTTGGATATGAGAAGGCGTACGCGGTTTGGGAATATGCGTATACGCCGTACATGGAAAAGGATAATAAGGGAATAGAAGACAGCGGGAAGGTTCAGAATCCGGACGGAGGAGTGACTGATACGGGTAAAGTATCAGTGCCTGATGCGAAGGAAGAATATGACCGTGTGAAGGGAATATATGATGTACGAAACGCTGAATACGTGAAGGCGAAAGACGCGGCGGCGAAAGAGAAAGCGGAAGGAATAAAGGACGCGGAATATAATGAGGCGAAGAAGTGGTACGCGGATTATACCGGGGGGTATGTGCGCTTTGAGAGAGCTGAGGAGCTTTTGAATGATTATACTGCAGAAGTGAATGCGAAATATGATGAGAAGAAAAAGGAGTATGAAGAGCTGAAGGATTCGGCGTATAATACCTTAGCGACAAAGAAAAGAAGAGATATGACGGAGGAAGAGCAGAGGCTTTTTGACGGGTTTTTAGGTCAGCTGCTTTCGGACTATGAAGTAAGAGGCTGGGACGTTAAAGATGATGAAACAATGTTCGAAGGAAACAGTGGCTGGTTTTTTTACTGGAGTTATATAGCGGGCAGTTCTTTTGACATGGAGAAGATGAAGAAAAATGGATATAGCAGTATTGTGTGGAAAGATGATGTTTATGAAAAAGGAGGAGCTGCGTCGGGGCTTTGTGATACGAGGGAAGAAGCGGTAGATATTGCACCTGAAATGTGGAAGAAATACAGAGGAATATTCCTTGATTATGCGAAGCTGCTGGATAAGGAACTATTGAAACAAGCTGAATTTTATAAAATGTCGGAAAAATATTTTGAAGCTGTATATGACAGAAATTACGCCGAAAGAAAGTGGGATGCTGTAAGTAAATGGAATCCGGCATCGAAGAGAAGAGCGAGAAGAGCGGAAGATGACGCAAAATCCGCGGAGAGACAATTTATAACTTTGAGCCAACCATTGACAAGTGTGTTTGAGAAGCTGAGCACGGCAAAGGCAGAATATGAGACATGGAAGACACGTTATGACGAACTTACGAATGTGAAGAAACTAGAGTCTCTACAGACAATGTGGATGAATGTTTATACGGTGAAGGGAAGCGGAGCGGAAGCTGACAAGTTTGTGAAGATGACGGGAGAGGGCAGTGACGCGGTAATAGACACAACGTCGATGAAGAAGACGCTCAAGGTTGAAGACATGGATGGATTTGCCTTGAGCGTGAAGAAAAACGGAACGAAACTCACCAAGCTGACGGCGCAGGGAAAGAATGGCGGAGAAATAACTGCGGCGAATATGGAGTACTATGAGTTTAGGGATGCGGATGGTAACAAGATAGCGTTTGAAGATATGAAAAGCGGTGTGGAATACGCGCTTTATGAGATAGTGTATGACGCGCTGGATACGACGGAGTTTGTGAGAGGAGTGCTTGAGTCGAGAGTGACGCAGGCGAAGGAAAAGTATTACGGATATGATACCGGTAAGGTGGATATAGCTCTGCAGTTAAGGGATAGGGAAGCAACGACGTATGGATTGCTTTCTGACTGCCATGATTATCTGGATGAGTATAAGACAGAGGTTGTTAAGCGTAAGACATATCTGAAGGCGATAGGAATAAAGAACGGGCTTGCGAAATACGACGCAGGGTATTATGGAAACTTTTCGGGATATTCGAAGGTACTGCAGGATCTGTTGGGCGAAGGCGAAACGGATGAAAGAATAATAGCGAAGGTAATAGAGCAGAATAATATATTGAACGAGAAGTCAATAGAGTTTGAGAGACGTACGCTGGAAGAAAGGCGGACGAGGTGGATTGAGGTAGTGAGCTTTATAACGCAGAGGGGAGGCTCTGAGTGGGACAGCGCGGTGCAGAAGTTTAAAAACGAGTGGAATAACTGGAGCGTAAACGCGAAAAGAGAGATAGCGAAAGGTGAGGCGGAATATGTTACAGCGCTTGAGAAGCTGAATGATGCTTATGTAGAGTGGACGAAGAGAGCGCTGGAAGCGGAGAGCAAGGGACTTCTGGAAGAGATGTATAACGAACTTGATAAGCTGATAGCGGGATATAAGGAGAGCATAAACGAGGGACTGCCGAAGAAGCTGAATCTGCATATAGACACGGCGGGAATATATAAGGAAGTGCTGTCGAAAGTGGATCTGACAGGACTTGGTTCACTCGCATCGAGCATGAAGACTAGCATGAGAACCGGATTGACGGATATTCTGAATGTGAGCTATACTGATGCGAAGAAGATGTATGAAAAGGTAGTGGAAGATAACAAGGATGCGATAGCCACGGCGAAAAGTGTGAAACAGCTTGAGATGCTGAACGCGGTGAGAGAGGGTTACGGAAAACAACTGGAATCGGCGAATGAGGGCAACTATGACGCGGTAGTAACAAGCCTGATACCCGGAATAACGGAGAGTTTGAACGAGAGCGGGGATTTCGACGGAGTGATACCGATAGTGAGAAGGGGAAGCTTTGAGTCGAGCCAAGGCGATAAGATACTGGAAGTAAGGGTGGTATCGTCTGCGAGTTTAATCGGTAATAGTTACAAGACGATAAAGGTTGGAGATTACATAAATTTTGAGAAGGAACTGCCATTCAAGAAGGTGAAGACACCTGGCGGAGCGGACATAGACTTTGATGATGTAAGAACGTTTATGGATGTGGAAGCTGACGAGCTGAAGAGCTATGTGGAATATGAGAAGAGCTATCTTGAAATGGAGATGGAGAAGACGTTCAAAGAAGATTTTGCGGCGCATACGAAGAATGAGCTGAGTGGAAATGGACAAGAAGATCCATCGAGAATTGGTGAAGCACTCAACGAAGCTACAAAGAAATACATAACCGGCGAAGCGATGAAAGACGCGCCTATGCATAGAAAGTCGATATTGCCTGGAGCGCCGGATTTAACGACACTAACGAGAGTAGCGGTGACGATAGCTGCAAGCTGTGTCGGCGGACCAGCCGGAGCGGCGCTTGCTTTGGCGGCACAGGGAGCATTTATAGCTCTGGATAAACATGATGGATATATAGCAAGTTGGAGACAGGCGGGAGTGCAGTTCGGAATAGCAGCTGCGACTACATATCTGACGGCAGGAATGGGAAGTACTGCGGCAAGTATAACGAGAACAGCAATAAACATAGGAACGAGCGGAATAGATTATAAGAGCAACGGAAGCATAGGCTGGAGCAATGACCAGTTCAAGGCAGGGATAAAGAGCGGTTTAGTTAACGGAGCGATGAGCTATGGATTGGATAAGTTCAAAGTAGGAGGAGACGGCGGACTCGGAGCCGGATTAAGAGCCGGACTAACGAACTTTGCGAATTCAACACTTGACTTTAACGAAGACGGGTTTAAGATAGGAATAAGGAATGACAACAACTGGGGCGACAGATTCGCGGCAGGAGTCGCAGGGGGAGTAGCGTCAGCTATAACATACAGAGCATCAGGAGATAAAGAAAGCGGGGAAACAGTCGGAACAGAGAGGACTGAATTTGCAGGAGGAATAAGCACGGACGAATATCTCGGACATCTAGCGTATAACACGATAAACAGCGGATTGCTTAGCGCATATAATATGAAGCGTTATGATATGAGCTGGAGCAACGCGAGCACAACCACCGGTTTCTATAGCGGAATGAATTACTCAGTCAGTGAACTCGGAGGTTTTGCGGGATCAGCATTGGTCGGTTATACAAAGGAATTGATAAAGAAGAGAGAAACGAACAAAGCATTGCTGGATATGGGACATGATACGGATGCTGACGGAAATCCATTAAACAAAGACCCGCTCGGCGGAGTTGAGAACTTTCTGGTTGGAATGTATGAGTCAATGTGCGGAAGCTTCTCGAGAATAAAGAACGGCTTTAGCGGTAATGGCTTCAACACTGACGCGGAACTTGATCAGATGGAGAAGAACAAACAGATAGCTGTAGCTGCGGCACTTGGAGAATATAACAAGTCGAAGAGTAAGGATATGGCGGATCATATACTGGCGGATTTTAATAAAGACAGCCGGGATGTAACTGACGCGAAACGTCAGGCTATGATAGATGCTGATTTAGACACGACAGAACTGGATAGAGAACTTGCGGTACGGAGAAAGCAGGACGCGGCGTATAAGGCTGAACTGCTTGCACAGCAAAGCGCGGGGAAAGAAACATACGGATATGCCCATGCAACGCCGGGAAATATGGAAGTGGGACCCTCGGTAGAATTTCCTAAAGGAAATCAGAAAATGATAAGCGCATCATTCCTTGATAATCTTTTGGGGACTGTAAATGCTGCTGAAAATGAAGGAAACTATGTGAAGAACAATGGGGAAGGAGATCATTTAAAATTTGCTGGAAATACAGCATATCAGGGATCAATGCTCGGAGATATGTACGGATATAATCAAAGTCTGATAGCGCCGGTTTTGTGGAATACAGCAGCAGATAGAACAGCATACGATAAGGCACAGCAGGCAGAACAGAATGATTTCAAGGATAAATATCAGTTTGCAATGATGAACGATAATTACTCTGATAAGGATTTTGGACAGGCGACAATTGGAGTTTGGGATGGAATAAATCGCTCATCGTTTATTAACCCTGGAAATGGAATAACAAATCGGGCATTCTATGAAATGGGTTCAGCATTCGGACTTGATCCAACTTATGATAGAGACTTGATACAGGCAACGATAAATGGGTGCCAGGCTGGAGGAATGGCACCCGTTGGAAGAGCACTGACTAACGGTTTGAAGGCAATGATAAACAGCGGAGTTACCTCAGCGATAAATGCTGCGGAGGGAATGCTTGGCGGAAGCAAAACAGGGCTCAACACAGCATTCAACGTATTGAAGAATCCGGCTGTAAGCGGAAGAATAGCGGACGGAGCTTTTGGAGCCATGACAAATGAAATATGTTATCTCGGAAGCACGCCGAGTGATCAATGGACGGTAGGCGGAAGTGCGAGAAGCATGATAATAGGAGGAGCTACGGGTATGATCTTGAGTCCATACAGCGGTAGTAGTGCGTATGGGAAACCTAATACGGGAGGAACTGCTTTCAGTGCGGGATTTGTTGGAGGAGCTTCATCTGAGGTAATCAATGAGTTTATGGCTGGCGGTTCTGGTTCAAAAGACTTATATTCATATGTTACTAATGGTATGGAAAACCTTAATATTGGCTCTGTTCTCTATAGTGGATTCAACTATGGAGTATCCACTATTAGTTCCTATATGCTAGCTTCTAATTATAAGCAGGGAATGGCACCGTATATGAAAACGAGTTTTATAGGAAACAGTACGAGAATAGCGGGTTCTGCTTTCTATGGAATAACGACAAGTATAACGGAAGATTTGTATATATTCAAAAAGAAGGATAAGAACAGATGAAGGAAACAATAAGAGATTATAAGGAAGACAAGATATACAAGCCGACATTACGAAGCATCAATCCTTATGTCGGGACAGTGATTCTTTTGTTTTTTATTATTGCTGCTTTTTTTATAATTGCGGGAGGAATATATGTTTCATATGTAGATAGGGAAGTAAATAATAAGTTTATATTTATATGCTTAATTATGACTCCTGCTATGATAATGTATTCCAGATGGATAATAATGACAGTAAGAGATTCGGATTATCTTGTAATAAGAGGGAATGAGTTGATAGGATTCAACAGGTTTAAGTTTAAGATAAATCAATTTAAAATTGATGAGATAGTAAAGATAAATATCGGAACATATTTTTGTTACAGGATGTACAACAAGGAAGGCAGACGGCTAATGACGCTGAACGCCGGATGCGAAAACTCGCAGGAGACAATGAATTGGATATTGACAAGTGCGCCAAATTTGAAGGAAGTAAAACTTGATAAAATCAAAAGTTATCATCCTAATTTGGTATATTATAGAAAATAAACACAAGGAAAAACCGACATGGCAAAGGAAAAAGAAGAGAAGCTGAAAGCAAGTGAAGTAAATATACCGGAAGTATATGGGAATGTAGCAAACATAAGCTACAGCCCATATGAAATGGAAATGACACTAGGTTTAATAAGCAGTAATTATGAAGGCATCAAGCCTGTGGTGAATGTGAGAATGAGTCCTCAATTCGCAAAGGAGCTTGCGCAGATATTATTGATAAACGTAGAGAAATATGAAGAGCAGATAATGAAGCTCGACATGAAAAAGCAGTGAAACAATCGGCGCCCCAAGGCGCCGATTGCATTTATGGGCATAGTGATGGCAATTTAAACTCGGCTTCCGATAACCGAATCCTTATGCCTCATTTTTCAAATGAAGACATAAGGCCGGTTATCCGTAAGCCGAATGAATATTAAGAGGCGCAGCTTGCGAAGCGAACCGATAAGGTACGTTATGTAGAATTGCAAAGCAATGCTGCATAACGTAGTTTATCCGGAAGCTGCGCCGGAAGAGTTGTTTCAGTGTTTAGATTATGTTGTTGAATGCGATGATTGAAATTCCGGACTGACAGAAGATAGCCTTGAGAGTTTCTGTGTTGAGTTCTTTGTGATCAAAAGCTATTTACACAAAAGATCTGACACACTCAAGATTTGATGTCACTGGTTGAACATGTCCATCCTGCCGTGTTTCGCGAATTCGACATTTACGGTTTTCAATTTAAAGTCAATCGTGTAAAAGATGACAAATTCTTTGATAATAAGATATCGGAATCCGCTCCATTTTGGGTTTCTGGTTTCTTTTCCCATTTCAGGAAAACGCTCAAGCCGGTCTATTCCGTCCAGTATAGAAAGCGCATTTTTTGCCGACACGCTTTTGAGATCGTCAAAGAAGCCATCTGAATAAAGAACTGTAAAAATTTGGTAATTAGTATCCACGATTTTTAATTTTCTCTCTGAGTTCTTTTGATGTCATTGTTTTGCCGTCTCTGAACTGTCTTTCCCTTTCTTTCTTGAGTTTAGCGGCATCGGATGAATTGAGCCAGGTTTCTATAACGAGATCATTAAGTATTTCGTTTTTTTCTTTTTTGGGGAGCTGACGGAATATAGAAGTGAACTGTTCTGTCGTAATGGATATGTTGATCATATTAAATTCCTCACGCTAAAAAGCTAATATTCTGCGCAGTTTTCTGCAATTATTTTTTTTCATTATTATTTTGTTTTAGAAAAGATTCGGCCATTGAATAAATTATATGTCTTTGGTGTTTTGGTAAGGCAAGGATTGTTTTCATTTTTTTCAGAGTACGTGAATCAATGTTTGTGAAATCGCCTTGACTAGGTGTAGATTCGTAAGTTCCCAAGAGTTCATTTATCCCGACATTTAACGACTTGGCAATGATTTCGATTTTGTCGATAGGCGGTTTTACGGCCTCGAGTTCATAATACGCGATCATTCTAACGGATAAACCTGTAAGTTTAGAAAGGTCACCTTGCGTTAGTTTTCTGGCTTTTCTGATTCTCAGAATATTTTGACCGAAAGAAGGTCTATTTTCTAGTTTTTTCATAAAAAAAGTATAACACCGCCGAAAAAGATATTGACACAAAGATACGAAACATGTAAATATAGTTTAATTGAGATGGTGTTTTTTCTACTTGACGTGTTTTAGAAAAAAGCCGGTTGAGCACAAAAAACCCCCAATTCTGGCCAGAACTGAGGGCTTTTAAAACATTCCGCGAAGGGAACGTATCCTTTAACTTAGCAATTAAAGAGAAACGTATACTTCGCGGGATGTCAATTAATTTTTGCGAGGTTGCGGAAAATGGATAAAACCAGCCGTGTGGAGATGCCGCCGCTTTCTGAGGCGGAAGTGATAATACTTAAAGAGATAATGAGAGTACTGTATATCCGGTACGAAGATATACCGGTGAAAGGAGAAGTCGCGTTCACGAACTGCCTGCTCTTTCTGGACAAGAAGACCGGAATGGACAAGGCGTTTATGGGACTTTGGGAAAAGGTAGAAAGCATCGGTACTGACGGGAGCGGAAAATGATAAACATAGCTTTCGCCAACCGCAAGGGCGGAGTCGGAAAGACTACGCTTACGAGAGAGCTAGGAATATATCTTTCGTTTAACGGGCGATCTGTTTTGTTTGTAGACCTGGACCCGCAGGGGAATTTGACGAAGAGCCTGCCGGTAAAGAATTTAGATAATGCCGCAGTGTATGATGTTATGGAAGAAGAGGAAGTGAAACCGGTGAAGGTCTTTGATTCAGCGGAGCTGTATCTTCTTTCGTCTGATGTAAGGCTTTCTAATCTGGAAAAGACTTTAGTCGGAGAGCTTGACGGATGCGTGAGGCTGAAGGAAGCGCTTGAGAAAAAAGAGTTCAGCGGATTTGATTACATACTTATAGATTCACCGCCGAGCCTTGGAATGCTTTCTGTAAACGCATTAGCTGCTTGCGGATATTTCGTCATACCGATGAATCCGGCGCAGTACACTCTGCAGGGAACCAATGATTTAATGACTACTGTTAAGAAGATACGTAAGAACTTCAATCCGTCACTTGAACTATTGGGAGTGATTATTAATTCTTTTGACAGGGTTCCTGTTATAACGAGGGAGATTCGTGAAGAGATAGAAGAGTCTTTCGGCGGAATGGTATTCGGTGAAGTTCTGTCGAGATCGGTGAAGGTGGAGGAAGCTATTTCGGCAAAGCTCGGGCTTGTCCAGATGGGAGAGAGCCGTGTCAGAAGCGAGCTTGAGAGAATCGGAGAAGAGTTTATCCTTCGTGCTGAAAGGGGAAGACCATGAGACGGCTGAAGGGAAAGACTCTTGAAGTCGGTGACTTTCTGGACGGCTTTGGAAAAGAGGAAGTCGTAAGATCGACTGACATAGTGAAGCTCTTTTCTTCTTTCGGAGTAAAGCTTGAGAGGAAGGGAAAGAGCTATGTCGGAAAATGTCCCTGGCATGAAGATAAAACTCCGAGCTTAAGCGTTGATGCCGAGAAGAAGCTGTATAACTGCTTCGGATGCGGAGAGAGCGGAGATGTTTTTACATTAGTTGAGAAGATGAAAGGTTGTTCTTTCCGTGAAGCTCTGGAATATTTGAGAAGAGAAGATTTCCGTTATTACGAGAAAAAAGAAATATATCCGAAAGAACCGGTTCTTCAAAAAACTCAGCATGATGAAAGTGTTACTTTAAACATTTCTCCTTCAGCAGATGAATTGGAAAAAACTAAGCCGGAAGAAGTTCAAGTGGTTCTTCCGGAAGAAGTTCAAGTGGTTCTTCCGGAAGAAGACAACGCAAACGAAATACTTAAATATGTAACGGACTGGTATTCCTCCAAGCTTAATTCAAACGCGGAAGCGAAAGCATATCTGGAAAGAAGAGCTCTCTTCGACGCCGCGCTAATGACGAGATTCGGAATTGGTTTTGCCGACGGCTCACTGCTTGAAGTGATCGGCGAAGAAAAGAAAACCGAACTTGTAAGGATCGGAATATTAAACGAGAAGGACGGCAGTTCTTCGAACGGTCATGTCTGGGAACAGTTCGGAAACTGCGTAGTGATTCCGATGACGGATGAGAATGGTCAGACAGTCGGAGTTTACGGCCGTTCAATAGATGATAAAAGCAGTTTCAAACACCGCTACTTAAAAGGATCCCACAAAGGAATATTCAACCGTAAGGCAAGCGCGGTGTATGACGAAATAATACTTACCGAGAGCATTCTTGACGCCATGTCGCTTATTAAGCTCGGACTAGAAAACACACAAAGTATATACGGAACAAACGGATTCACGGAAGAACATTTGAAACAGCTGAAAGACGACCGCGTGAAGACTGTTGTTCTTGCTATGGATAATGACTGCGCCGGACGGAGCGCGTCGGAGAAACTGAAAGACAAACTTACCGGAGAAGGATTCGCGGTGAAGGAAATATATCCGCTGCAGCTGCTGAACGGAACCGATGCAAAAGACTGGAACGAGTACCTTGTGAAAGTTTCGGCGGAAGACGGAATATCTTCTGCAGGTGTAGAACTCCGCAAGGCGATAGATGAAGCGGAGAAAGAAGAGAAAATAGAGAAAGAGGAAGAAGAAAAATTCAGCCTTGAACGTGACGGACTGTATTACAGCGCGCGGAGCGGAAACGTAAAATACAGGATAAGCGGAGTGAAGGAAATGTTCGCCGGAAGCCTGCGGGTAGCGGTAAAAGCGGAGACGGAATTCGGGAGCTTTGTGGATTCGCTTGAGCTGTATTCGTCGAGAGCGAGAGGGACGTTTGCTCTTAATTTCTCGAAGATAGCGGGACTGGAAGCGAAGAGCGTTGAGAATGACCTCATCCGGATACTTGAGGGACTGGAAGAAGAAAGAGACAGGCGGATATTGACTCCGGAATCGGAGGAGAAGGAACTTACGGAAGAAGAGAAAGAGCTCGGACTTTCGCTACTCAAGTCGCCGGATATATTTGAAGAGATTCTTTCAGATATGGATTCTCTCGGATATGTCGGTGAAGACGTAAACAAGAAGCTCATGTATTTAGCTGCGAGTTCAAGGATATTGGATGATCCAATCAGCGTGATAATATTGTCGCAGTCGTCGGCTGGGAAAAGCTATCTGGCGGAGACTGTAAGAAAGCTCATGCCGCCGGAAGAGACTATATCCGTGACGAGTCTTTCTGACCAGGCGCTTAATTACATGGAAGATTTGATGCACAAGTTTTTGATCTTGGGCGAGACGGTTCACAGCGAGACTGTGGAACACCAGATACGCGAGATGCTTTCGGGAAAGGAGCTGTCGAGACTTGTTACTGTTAAGGACGAGAAGACGGGAGCGATGAGAAGCGCTGTTGTAAAGAGGCCTGTTATTGTTTCTGCCGTTATGAGCGGAACGGATTACGGAATAAACCCGGAGAACGCGAGCAGGTGTTTTGTTATAAGCGCAGATGAATCGAGAGAACAGACGAGAAGGATACACGAGAAGCAGAGAGGAAAATATTCCCTTGAGAGATATGAAGAGAAAGAAAACGGAACGGGTGAGATAGAGCGGAAGCACCGGTGCGCGCAGAGGATGCTCAGGAAGGTGAGGATAGTGAATCCGTTTGCGGAGTATCTGGATTTTCCTGACATGCTTATGAGGACGAGGCGGGATAATGACCGGTTTATGGATTTGATCGCGTGTGTTTGTTTTCTGAGACAGTATCAGAAGGAGGTTCGTGAGTCGCGCGGATTTGAATATGTGGAATGCGATGCTGAAGATTACGCTGTCGCGTATGAGATAATGGTGAACGGAGTTTTGACGGCTACGATGAGAGAGCTTCCTGAGAGCACGGTAGAGTTTTACGATATGCTGAGAGGATACGCCGGAGAGAAATCGGAAAAGACTAAACTAAAAGCGGAAGAAATAAGTTTCACGCAGAGGGAAATAAGGGAATACAGCGGATACGGCCAGACATGGGTAAAGAAACAGACGAAGATACTTGTTGACTACGAATATCTGATAGTGTTAAAAGGGGGAACTTCAAGACAGAAAGGCTTTTACCGGCTGGTGGAAAACAAGCCGCTGGAAGAGCTGAATCTATCCGTAATACCGACTCCCGAAAAGATAAAAGAGAAATATTTGAGAAAACTGGGCACCACTGGTCACTAACTGGGCACTGCCCAGTTTGGGCGCGTAAGTGCTGGAAACATGAGGCGGATTCAAACTGGGCGCATGTTTTCAGGAGGGAAAGGCGGTCATGAAAAAAGAAAGAAACAAAATGACGGACAGTTACGGGAAATACCTCAGGGAAAAAGGAAACGCTGAAGAGACAGTGAAGAAAAGAATGTCGCAGGCGGAAAAGTACCTGAAGTGGCTTGAGGGGAAAGGACTTGAGATATATACATCCGGAGAGAAAGAGATCGAGGGCTATCTTGATGAACTGAAGTATAACGGAGTTACGGTAAAGTTCAAGAGATACATGGTTAAATACTTTTACGGATACTTAAAGGAAAGCGGAGTTATTGAGGTTGATCCTTTTGAGAAGATGGACAGGAGAGAGCGGAAGAAAAAGGAAATAAGAGAAGAAGAGGAAAGAGAGCTTGAACGGTATCTTTCTCATCTGAAGAAACAAGGCGCGGGAAAAGAAGAATTGAATCATGCGGAATATGTGCTCCGGGAATATTTCGGGATGCTTGAAGAAAGCGGAGTCGGATACCTAGAGGTGAAGCTTTCGACGGCGGATAATTACCGGATGGGACTTTGCACTATGAGAAAAGAAAGCGGAGAGGTAAAGTATTCCGCGAGCACGATAAGGGGAAGAATGAAATCTGTTGAGAAGTTTTACGGATATCTTTTGAAGAGAGGAAAGATTATCCGTAATGTGTTTAAGGAAACTGGAAGAGTGAAGACTGTAAACGCGCTTCCGAGAAACATTTTGGATGAAGACGCGATGATGAAGCTTCTCGAAGGATTGAAGAAAAAGATAAAAGAGGGAAAGGATATCTGCGAGAGAAGGATGTATTACCGTGTTCATGTGATGGCTGAACTTATGTATTCGAGCGGAGCGAGGATAAACGAAGTCGTGAAGCTTCGGGAAGAGGATATAGATTTTGATAGAGGTACTCTGAAGCTTAAGGATGATAAGACTGTAAAGAGCCGCACGGGATTTCTGAACGGATACGCGAAGGAGCTTTTGAGAAAATATATGATAGAGCGCAAGTATATGATGGTTTCTAAAAGCAGAAGCGAATGGATATTTTTTGGAGAGGCGGCAGCTTCTAAGGCGTTCAACCGTTTTGTGAGAAAAGTGAGCGAAGAGCTTGGACTTGGAGGATTTACAAGTCATAACATGAGACACGGATTCGGGTACCACATGCTGAGAGCCGGCTGTGATATTAGATATATACAGGAATTTCTGGGACACGGAAGACTCGGGACGACGCAGATTTACACGAAGGTTGAGAAAACGGATTTGAGGGGAGTTCTGGATAAGTACCATCCGAGATCGGCGATGAGGGAAGAGAAATGAGATTCGCTGTATTGAAGGAGATGTACAGGGAATATCTGAAGAGTCTTGGATTGAAAACGGATGTGACTAGATATCTTGCATGGCTTGAGAGGTACATGGAGGAAAAGGAAAAGAAAGACGTGAAGGATCTGAGCGGGAAGGACATTGAGGAATTTCACGCGTATGTAAAGGAAG